>Ga0256405_10000393_pt1 | contig 146114 bp, 106 predicted proteins | sample RumenRJG_02DNA_FD_189096 | JGI IMG/M metagenome (GOLD analysis project Ga0256405, IMG submission 189096) | Bovine rumen microbial communities from Lethbridge, Alberta, Canada - RJG_02 | ecosystem: Host-associated > Mammals > Digestive system > Stomach > Rumen | place: Canada: Alberta... | reverse complement strand
GACGCTCCACCGGTACTCCGGAGAAGTACTCGCGCAGCATTTTTCCTTGGGCTCGCTGCATCGCCCGGTAGCATTTAGATTCCATAAAAAGTTACCTTTTTTGGTAAACTTTTTTCAGGACGATACAGCCCGCTGCAATTCTAAGTTCCTATACTTCAATAACTTACCATATACCTGGTTCCTTACTATTGAGAACCAGGTATTACGCAAGTGATTGTATATCAATTGCTTAAAAATGAAAAAAAGAGGTCGACTAAAAAGGGTCGGCCTCTTTTTTTGTTGTGCCAGAGCTCCGCTGCTGCAGCAGCTTGCCTCTTCGAGGACTCCGCTCGCTTTGCTCGCTCCGGCCCCTCCCATCGTCATCTGCGTCATCGCTGCGCGATCACTTGCTCCCGACGGGCCCCACCCCCTGCCCGTGTCCGGGGGTGGACACGCCTCTCAGAGGCAACTGTCGCCCGTCACGCTGCACCCTGGTGCGCCAAGGGCGATGTATTTTCTCAGATTGTGTGCGAGAGCAACGAGCCCGAACTCAACGCTGACCTTGGCGCTGGACTTGAGTTTGAACCGTTTGAAGCCGTGGTTGTACTTGATATCCCCGAAGACTGCTTCAGGTTCGATGGGACGCATACTTCTGTGATGCAGCCCCCGTTCACTCGTGAGCAACCGCCTGGCTTCTGCGCGATAGGCGTTACTCACGTGATTGACTTCTATTGTACGATCAGCTATCCCCCTGTAGCATAAGCATCTTAAGGGGCATCCCGCACAGTTGCGGGCCCTATATTTACTTACCACAGATACATATCCGAGATCCGAGATTGATTCCACGTCTCCGATATGCTCCATATGCTGCCCCATCGGACACACATAGTAGTTCTCTTCAGCATTGTAATAAAGATTCTGCACAAGGAAAGGGTTCTCCCGACGATGCCTCTTCTCTTCGGCATGGAACATATTGTACTTAACATAGGGCGTGACACCGATGCCAAAAAGATGCGCATAGTTCTGCTCGCTACCATATCCTGAGTCGGCACATATCTCGTCACTCTGGAAGCCGTATCTATCACTGAACGATGTGATATATGGGATAAGCGTACCCTGGTCGGTGGGCCTCCAGAAGATGCCGTAGTTGGTGATGAACTGGTTCTCGGTGGACATCTGCACGTTATAGCCGGGCTTGGTCTGCCCGTTGTTCATCGCATCCTCCTTCATACGCATGAACGTGGCGTCAGGATCGGTCTTGCTGTAACTGTTCCTGTCACCAAGTTTATCAAGCTTGTCCTCATACTCCTTCATCTTAGGCGCGTTCTCCGCCTTGACCTTCTCGACTGCTTTGCGAAGCTTCTTGTCGCTGATGCCGTCCTCGTCCATCTTGTTCAGTATCCTGTCCGCACGGGCGGCCATCTCCTCGGCCGTCAGTTCTTGTTGCTCTTCCGCATTTTCAATGGCTAGAGCCGTCTCAGCGGCTTCCAGCACGGCTTTTACATTCGCTTCCAACTTGGCTTTGTTCTTCTCGGTGCTGCCTTTCCATACAAAGGTGTACTTGTTTGCGACAGATTCGATTTTGGTCCCGTCGATATACTGGACCTTGAGTGACACCAGCCCCTCTTCGTTGAGCATCAGCACAATCTGCGTGAAGATCCTGTCAAATACTCCCGTCAATCGCTTGCTCCGGAAGATGTTGATGGTCCTGAAGTCCGGAGTCTGCATACCGCTGAGCCACATATAGGCTATATTCTCCACCAAGAGCCGTTCCATCTGGCGACCCGAGTAGACATTGTTCAGATATGCATAGACAATCACCTTGAGCAGCATCCTGGGATTATAGCTGCTGGTGCCGCCGCCCTTGTAACCGGCCTCTATCTCGGAGATGTCGAGCTTGTCGATGATGGCGCTTACCACGCGGGAGGGGTGATTCTGCGGAAGATAATCGCCAAGACACGGAGGAAGTAGAAGATTATCGTTGGGATTGTAAGATTTATAGACTACCTTTGCCATACCTATTGTCAATGTTTGTTTATTTGATCGCAATACAAATATAAGCAAAAAGATTGGCAAAAGCAATAGCTATTCCTTTGATTATCAAAAGAATAGCTATTTTTCTTTGGGATGTCTGAAAGGCGTAGGTGCCGGGATGGCAGCAACCGCTGGAGGACGTGTCCACCCCCGGACACGGGCAGGGGGAGGGGCCGGAGTGAGCAAAGCGAACGGGGTTCCTCCTGCGGTTGGCGGCCTGGCGGCCCGGAGCCTTGGCTACATAACAAAAAAGAGAGGGTGACTATCGGTCTTTCGACTTTTTAGTCACCCTCGTCAGAAAAGGTCTTCCGCCCGTAACAGGCACGCGCCTTACGGCATCTTCGCGATGTAGACCGAGGTCGGTCCCATCGTGAGGATGTCGCCGCGGCCGGTGGCGCGGAGCGTCACCTTGCCGCAGGAAAGCGCCGGGGCGAGGGTGGAACCGCGCTGCAGGCCCGGGGTCGCGGGAACGACGACGGTCTGCTTCACGCCCGTCGGGTTCAGCGCCACGATCCAGGTCTCCTTCCCGTCGCTGCGGGTATAGACCATCGGGTAGGGCTTTGCCTCATTGAAGACCGGAACGAACTCACTGTCAGCCCAGAAGGCCGGATTCGCCTTGCGGAGGGCGATCAACGACCGGGTCCAGTTGAGGAGAGAAGCGGGGTCGTTTTCCTGGCTCTCGACCGTGATGGCGCCGGGCGCCGTCGGGTTTTTCGCACCCGCCGCCTTCCATTCCAGATAGGCCGGATAGGAGGTCGCCGGGGTCCACTCGGGGCAGACCGGGAGGTAGATCTTCGACGGGTCGCAGGTGCTGAAGCCCGCATTGACGGAGCCGTCCCACTGCATCGGGGTCCGGCCGCCGGCACGCTCCTTCGTATTGTGGTTGGCGCCTTCCACGTTCGGGAGGGCCACCAGCGAGCGGATGCCGATCTCGTCGCCGTAATAGAGGATCGGGAGCGGGGTGGTTAGCACCCAGGAGAGCATCACGCGGAGCTGGTCGGGCGTATTGCGGTCGCCGGTGTTGAGGCGGAGGTGGTCATGGTTGCCGGTAAGGGTGGCGAAATAGCCCCAGTCCTTCGTCCATTCGACCGCGCCGGTATAATAATCATAATAGAGTTTCAGGGCCTTCGCGGGCGTGACCGTCCGGTCGACCTTGTCCTCCGGCCAGGGGTTGCCGTACAGGTCCATGGTCGAGGGCTGGCAGCCGTTGAGGCTGAAATAGACGCCGCCGTTGGCCTGGTGCTTCCGGTCGAAGTACAGGAGCCGGTTGGTGGAGCCGGTGCCGTTGAGGTACATGTCCACGTTGAAGCCGGCCGCCAGGCAGTACTTCGGGTCGTTCCATTCGGCCATCAGGACATGGTCGGGATAGTTGGCGTCGGACCATTCCCGCATCTCGCGCCACAGTTTGACGATTTCCTTCTTGTCCCTGTCGTTCTTGACAAGGCTGGCGGCCATGTCCACGCGGAAGCCGTCCACGCCCTTCTCATACCAGAAGGCCATGATGTTCTTGAGTTCCTGCCGGACGGCGCGGGGGCCGGGCGCATCCACGGACTGCTCCCACGGATGGTTCGGATCCGGGTTGGCGTAGCCGTAGTTGAGGGCGGGCTGGCAGGCGTAGAAATTCTTGTTGTAGTATTTCGCCCGCGGATAGTCGCTCTTCATCCACTTGCCGCGGGTGTTCTGCATGAAGTTCGGATCCTTCAGCATCTCCTCCAGGTCCTTTTCGGCCTTGGCGTCCGGCAGGCGGTCGCTCCAGATGAAGTAGTCGGAGTAGCGGAGGTTCGTGTCCTCGGCACTCTGGAGGAACCAGGGATGCTTGTCGGAGGTATGCCCCGCCACGAGGTCGAGCAGCACCTTGATGCCGCGCTCGTGGCACTTCTGCACCAGTTCGACCAGGTCGTTGTTGGTGCCGAAACGGGGATCGATGCGGTAGAAATCCAGGATGTCGTAGCCGCCGTCGATCCAGCCGGAGACGAACACGGGGTTGAACCAGATGGCGGTCACGCCGAGGCTCTGGATGTAGTCGAGCTTCGAGATGACGCCCGGGATGTCCCCGATGCCGTTGCCGTCGGAGTCCTTGAAGGACGAGGGATAGATCTGGTAGATGACGGCGTTCTTCAGCCATTCCGGGCCTTTCTTCCAGGTCTGTTCGAAGGAACCCGGCTTCGGCTGGGCGGAGAGGGAGAAGAGGGCGGCGCATCCCAGCGCCATGAGGATCAGTGCTTTTTTCATATGGCCAATTCTTTTTGCGCTTACAAAGATAGGTTTTTATGACAAAAAAACAAGAGGGTGACTATCGGTCTTTCGACTTTTTAGTCACCCTCATGGGACTTATGCGGCAAACGCCGATATTAGTCGTTGAGGGAGAAGCGCTTGAAGGCAAGGACCTTGGCCTCTTTGTCAACAGCGGCCAGGGCGGCGCCCACGGTCTGCTTGTCGTCGCTGAGCTGGTACTCCTGCTCTACGAGGGTATTCTCCTTGAGGAACTTCTGGACACGGCCGTTCGCGATGTTCTGGATCATCTGCTCCGGGAGGCTGGCAGCCTTCTCGGCACCGACGGTCTTGATGATTTCGCGAGCCTGATTGGCCTGCTCGGGAGTCAGCCAACCCTTGGCGGTGTTGGACTCGATGTGATCCTCGCTATCCACGTGGGCGGGGTTGATGCCCACTTTCTTCAGGGCGGCGTCAACGGCCTTCTGGACCATCTCGTCACGCGTCTTCTGGATGGCGACGGTCTTCTCGGACTCGAGCACCTCGGCAGGGACGGAAGCCGGATCGACAGCCACCGGGTTCATCGATGCAACCTGCATCGCGATACCGCGGGCGATGTCGGCGGGGACCACCTTGTTGAAGGATACGATGGCACCGAGCTTGCCGTTGAAGTGGACGTACTCGCTCACGAACGGAGCCTCGAGGGCGCCGTAGAAAGCCAGGACGTGCTTCTCACCCGTCTTGCCAGCCTGATTCGTGATGTTCTCGTCGATGGTATAACCGTCGGCGGCCTTCACAGCCTTCAGGGCCTCGAGATCGGCCGGGAAGGATGCGATAGCGGCGTCGGCGATTGAAGCGGCGAGCGCCTTGAAATCAGGAGTAGCGGCAACGAAGTCGGTTTCGCAACCCAGGCAGACAAGGATGGCCTTTCCACCGTCGATACGGCTCAAGACCGCACCTTGCGTGGTTTCGTTGTCACCGCGCTTGGCAAGTGTGGACTTACCTTTTTCGCGAAGGATCTCGACAGCACGCTTGAAATCGCCGTCCGCCTCGGTAAGGGCGTTCTTGCAATCCATCATGCCGGCGCTGGTCATTTCGCGCAATTTCTTGATGTCTGCTAATGTGATAGCCATAACTTTCTTAACTTTAAAATTTATTACTCGGCGGCAGGAGCTTCGGCGGCAGGAGCTTCGGCGGCAGCAGCCTCGGCGGCAGGAGCGGCCTCTTCCTCGACGTCAACGGGCTTGGCACCCTTGCGGGCACGCAGCTTCTTGGCGGTGGGTTTGGTCACAGCCTCTTCGGCCTCGGTCTCTTTCTCCTTCTCCAGCTTGCGCTCCTCCAGGCCTTCCTGGATAGCTTTGCAAAGCGCCTCGGTAATGTACTCGATGGACTTCGTCGCATCGTCGTTCGCCGGAATCACATAATCAATCGGGGTGGGATCGCAACATGTGTCAACCAATGCGAATACCGGGATATTCAGACGGCCAGCCTCTTTCACGGCATTGGCCTCTTTCTGTACATCAACCACGAAAAGGGCGGAAGGGAGACGGCTCATATCCTTGATGGAGCCGAGGTTCTTCTCCAATTTGGCGCGCTGGCGCTCGATCTGGAGGCGCTCACGTTTTGCGAGCTTCTCGAAGGTACCATCTTCAATCATCTTGTCGATGGTGTTCATTTTCTTGACCGCCTTGCGGATCGTCGGGAAGTTGGTCAGCATACCGCCGGCCCAACGCTCGGTGATGGAAGGCATATTCACAGCAGCTGCCTTTTCAGCTACGACCTCTTTGGCCTGTTTCTTCGTAGCGACGAAGAGAATCTTGCGGCCGGAACGGGCGAGCTCTTTCATTGCCTCGGCAGCCTCGTCTATCTTGACGATGCTCTTGTGCAGGTCGATGATGTGGATGCCGTTCTTCTGATCGAAGATGTACGGAGCCATCTTAGGATTCCACTTGCGGGCCAGATGTCCGAAGTGTGCACCTGCATCAAGCAGTTCTTGGAATGTTGTTCTGGGCATTTTTGTTTGTTTTTAATTTTTTTAACTCTTTTCATCAATCCGTGAGCAGCGGCCTTGCCGGTCTCCCGGATTTTCCGCAGCGGCGGCATCTTTCAAGCAGCTTCCCCGGTTCGCACCGGTCGAAAGGTCCCAAAGATTCTGTAACCGCAGCTGTGCTTGACCGTAAAGTACCGATTAACGCTTGCTGAACTGGAAGCGTGCACGTGCACTCGGCTGGCCAGGTTTCTTTCTTTCGACCTCGCGGGCATCGCGGGTGAGGAAACCGGCGGCCTTAAGGGCGGGACGATAAGCCTCTTTGTTCACCTCGCAAAGTGCGCGGGAGATTCCGAGACGAATCGCTTCGGCCTGGCCTTTGATACCACCACCGACGACGTTCACTTTGATGTCGAACTGACCTTCCGTTGCAGTGACCTGGAGCGGCTGATTCACGACGTACTGGAGCGAACCCTCTTTAAAATAATTGGTAAGTTCGCGACCGTTGATCGTGATGTTGCCGGCTCCGGCAACCAGATAAACGCGAGCTACAGCAGCCTTACGTCTTCCAAGGGCGTGTGTCTGTTCCATTTGCTCTGTTTTAGATTTCGTTCAACTTGATTTCTCTGGGTTTCTGGGCAGCATGCGGATGCTCGGGGCCTGCATAAACATACAGGTTACCATAGATCTTGTCTCCCAGACGTGTTTTCGGAAGCATGCCTTTGACAGACTTCCGGATGAGTTCGGCAGGTCTCTTCTGCAGGATCTCCTTCGGCGTCGTGAAACGCTGTCCACCCGGGAATCCCGTGTAGCGCGTATAGACGCGATTGGTCATCTTGTTACCCTTGAGGGCAACCTTCTCGGCGTTGATGACGATGACATTGTCACCGCAATCCACGTGAGGGGTATAGCCCGGTTTGGTCTTGCCACGGAGGACAAGGGCCACGCGGGAAGCAAGACGGCCCAATGCAAGATCGGTTGCATCAATGACGACCCACTCCTTCTGTACAGTCGCTGCATTCAGCGATACAGTTTTGTAACTTAGTGTGTCCACTGTCTTGATCTTTAATGGTTTAACATAAAAAAATTGCGATCCCCACACAATTTGGGGACCGCAAAGGTAAGCAATTTTCCGAATTTGACAAAATTTATATGGAATCGCGCACGTTAATCTCTGCGTTCAACACAATGGTCCGAGGTTCGGGGAGGGGATCACCGGCAGCCAGGGCGTTCAGCTGGTCCAGCAACTGACGGGCGGCCACGCGACCCATCTCCAGCGTGGGAGAGTCCACCGTGGAGAGGGTAGGATAGACCACTTCGGCCAGGGAGGTGCCGGAGAAAGCGGAAATGGCGGCATCTTCGGGGACACGGATTCCGCGCTCACGCAGTCGCTGCATCGCCCCTACGGCCATTTCTTCATTAAAGGCAAAAATGGCGTCAAACTTTGCCCCGGAAGCCAGCAGTTTGTCCACCGCACGCCGGCCATCCTCGATCAGCATCCCGCTCCGGATCTGAAGGGCGTCCTCACAGGGGATGTTGTATTTTGTCAGGGCATCGCGATACCCGCGGGCGCGTTCCACGGAGTTGTGGACATCGTCGGGACCATAAAAATGGCAGATATGGCGACGGCCCGCCAGGATCATTTTTTCCACCATGAAAAAAGACTTGGCATAGTCATCCACAAGGACTTGCGAGACCTTGAGCCCATAGGGGATGCGCCCGTAAAACACCATCGGAAAATCCTGCGCAAGCATCTTGGAAAGCCAATCCAGGTTGTGGCGGCAGGAGCACTGGCAGATGATGAGTCCGTCCACCATGAAACGCTCCATCATCCGGAAATTTTCCATCTCCATTTCGGGATCCTCGAAAGAATCCATCACCACCACTTTGATGCCCGCCTGGTAGAGGACTTCCTGGATGCCCCGGATCACCTTTACGGTATAGTCTGTCCGCATTTCCGGGATGACCACACCCACCGTCCCGGTCCGTCCGGTGCGGATGGTCATCGCCGCCGGATTGGGACTGTACCCCATTTGCTTCGCCACTTCCATCACCCGGGTCCGCGTGGCTTCCCGGATGTTTTTATCGCCCGTAAGCGCACGGGAAACCGTGGACACGGAAAGCCGCAATTCCGCAGCGATATCCTTGATTGTAATCCGTTTCATCATATGCTGCAAAAATACACTATTTTCACCAGTTTGCAATCGTTTTCAGCAAATGCTCAACCATTTTTCCACAAAAACGTATTGGAAAACAACTGCGAATTAAAACCTTTTACTACATTTGTATGTTATTATTTAATTTTTAAAACGATTTAGGAACTATTTCCATGCAAGCCATCGACTATATCGTCGTCGTCCTGTATTTCCTCGGACTCGTGTTCGTGAGCGGACTCGTATCCCGAAAAATCAAGACCTCGGAGGATATGTTCATCGCCGGAAGGAATTCTTCCTGGTGGCTGTCGGGCTTGTCCACGTATATGACCATTTTCTCGGCCAGCACCTTTGTGATCTGGGGTGGGGTGGCGTACCGGATCGGCCTGGTGGCCGCCCTGATCGGCGTGCTGGTGGGCGTATCCTCGGCCATCGCCGGCCGCTGGGTTGCGGGAAAATGGCGTCAGCTCAAAATCAAATCGCCGGGAGAATTCCTGTCCCTGCGTTTCGGAAAAGCTACCCTGGACTTTTATACGGTGGCCGGCATCGTGGGCCGCGGCGTGCATACCGCCATCGCCCTGTATGCCATTGCGGTGGTCATGAACGCCATCATGCCCATCGATGTCCGCTGGGCCATCCTGCTGCTGGGAGCCATCACCCTGATTTATACCGTGGCGGGCGGCTTCCCGGCCGTGCTGATGACAGACATGATCCAGTTCGGCGTGCTGTTCAGCGTCGTGCTTTTCATGATTCCCCTGTCGCTTCACGAAGTGGGCGGTCTGGGCAGTTTCCTGCATTCTCCCGCCCTGCCGGACGGCTATTTCATTCCGGCCACGCCCGAATATCCCTGGATCTGGCTGGTCCTGTGGCTGGCCCTCAACTCTTTCCAGATGGGCGGCGACTGGCCGTATGTACAGCGCTATATCAGCGTTCCCACCACCAAAGATGCCCGCAAAAGCAACTACCTGGTGGCGGCGCTCTACCTCTTTACCCCGTTCATCTGGTACCTTCCCGCCATGGTGTGGCGGACCATCGACCCGGCGGCCAATCCGGAGCAGGCCTATATCCTCATGGGCCAGCGGGTGCTGATGAAAGGGATGCTGGGCGTGATGCTTGCGGCCATGGTCAGCGCCACCATGAGTACCGTATCGGGCACGCTGAACGTCTATGCCAACGTCTTCACCTATGAGATTTGGGGAGTAAACCATCCCGGAGCGCCGGAACGGAAGAAAATCCGCATCGGCCGCCTGTTCACCCTTTTCTTCGGTCTAGCCATCGTGGCCGTAGCCCTGCTGGTCCCCTACGCGGGCGGCGCAGAGAAGGTGGTGGTTCCCCTGCTGACCATGGTCATGGCCCCGCTCTGCATTCCGGCCGTCTGGGGCTTGTTCTCCCGCCGGATTTCCGGCGCGCAGGTCCTGTGGGCGATGGGAATCACCTACGCCATCGGCCTGCCGATGAAGTTTATCATCAAACCCGCCATCAACCCGAACCTGCTGGATGCCTCCATCGGCTTGCTGATTCCCGTGGCGCTGCTGACCGGCATGGAACTGTGGCGGGCCTGGAGGGGCCGCCTGAGCAGCGGTTACGAGCGGGCCTGGGCGCAGACCGACCCGGAGGCCGAAAGAGAGCCCGACGCCAAGATGAAGAAGGCGGTCCGGGAGTATTCGCACCTGGCCCTGACCTGCCTGGCCGCCACGCTGCTGGCAATCGGAGTCCTGCTGGTCGTTGTCATGTGCACCACTCCCCTGGAGCCGTCCGTCCGGCGGATCGTGCTGTGGACGGTGGGCGTTATCGTCTTGCTTTGCGGAATGTATTTCCTATTTAAATATAAAGATAACAACAAATAATTCAACTACTTATGAAAATTAACAAACTGCTAACCGTACTCGCCGCACTGGCCCTGCTGGCCGGCTGCGATAAAGGCGCGGGCAGTTTCCGCACCGGCAGCATTCTCCCCATGTGGCAGGAAGGATGGCTGGACATCCATTCCATCAATACCGGACGAGGGGAAAGTTTCTGGTTCATCTTCCCGGACGGCACCACGATGCTGCTGGATGCCTCGGGTTCCCTGCCGCAAGAGACGCATCCCCTGGATCCGCCCGGCTGCATTTCCCGCCCGAGTCCGGACATCAGCGCCGGACGCGTGATCATCGATTACGTGAACCATTTCATGCCGGACGTCGCCAACGGGAAGGTTGATTATTTCATGCTGTCCCACTACCACGGCGACCACATGGGTGCCTGGCGGGCCAAACCGGAGAAATACGGCATCGGCGTGCACCCGGAAGGCGGGTTCGAACTGATTTCGCTGGGTGAGGTTGCCTCGGAACTACCCATCGGCACCCTCATCGACCGCGGGCCCTATGACGACCGTCCTTCGAAAGACTACTTCACCAAAGACGGCATCCCCCGCTACGAGGATTACCTGCGGATGGCGGAATGGTGCAACAAGACCTACGGGACCGTCCACGAACGCTTGAAAGTGGGTTATGACGACCAGATCGTCCTGAAGCATCATCCCGAAAAATACCCCGAATTCAAGGTGATGAACCTGGCCGCCGGCGGATACGTCTGGACCGGAACCGGACACCAGGTGGATTCCACCCTCCTTCCTTCCGCCGCAGAATGCCTCGCTTTCGGCAGCCTGAAAGAGCATAAGATCCTGGAAGGCAATCCGTCACTGGCCGAGAACAATTTCAGCTGCGTCATCCGCCTGTCTTATGGCCTGTTCGATTACTTTACCGGCGGTGACATCCAGCACAAAGGCCGGGCCGACAATCCCATCCACGATATCGAGACGCCGATTTCCAAGGTGGTCGATAAGACGGAGGTGGTGAAACTCGGCCATCACGGCACCTCCAGCACCTGCGGGGAATCCCTGATGGAAGCCCTCTGCCCGGATGTAGCCCTGGCCACCAACTGGCGCGACGTCCAGCCCAATCCCATCAGCCTGAAACGCGTCCTGGCGGTCAATCCCGACGTGAAACTGATCATGACCAATTCTACGGAGCACAACCTGAAGATGCTGCAGGACGAGGAGATTGATCCGGATTCCTTCCTGTCCCGGGAAGGTCATGTCGTGTTCCGCGTAGAGCCCTCCGGCGAGCAGTATTGGGTGATCATCCTGAACGATCAGGACCAGAAATATAAGGTCAAATCCGTCCACGGACCGTATCCCTGCCAATAATGAACGACAACATTCAAGTGTCTCGTTTCCAGCCGCTTAAACGCGTGCTGGCACATGATGTCTTCAACGAGGGTTTCAATGGGTGGATGGTCATCATGCCGAATTTCTGCAACGAAGGATTCGAGCAGAGCCCCAGCATTGTCAGCAAAGACCAGTGGCCGTCCTGCATGCTTTCCACGGCGACCTTCCGCTATCCCGGCTCGCACGGCTCCATGAGCGGACAGTACAGCCTGAAAATATCCACCCGGAACGTGTGCAGCCCGTATGCTTCCATGCCGGCTCCCGGTTCTATGGGCCACGGAATCAAACGAATCTCTTTCTTCCAACGGGGGAAATACCTCCAGTTCGAGACCTGGTTCGCCTATACCGCCGAGCAGGATACCTGCGAAAACGGCGGTCCCCTTCCCGGCCTGCACGAGAACTCCGTGCGGAGTTTCGGCTTCGGCTTCGACCTCCAGGAGCGGGGCGGGAAACGGCGTTTTGCCGGCGTCCGCTACCTCAACGCGGTAGATGGCAAGATGATGCAGAAATGGCAGATGATCTGGCCCTGGGCCAAGGATGACAAGGCCTGGGCCTATGATACCGAAGGCGACTGGTGCGTCAAGGGCGTGGACCCGTTCTGGAACGGGAAGCGCTACCCCGACGGCCGTCACGAAGGGTTTATCGATGTGCCGGACGGTCACCAGGAACTTTGCTACAACGAAACCGACTGCAAACTGAACTGGCAGTATTTCCGCCTGCTCATCGATACGGAAAAATATGAATATGTAGAAATGCAGTGTCAGGACAAGGTGATGGACCTGGGCCGGCACCCCATTTACGGGGTGGAGCCGTACGCCCGCATCGAAGGCTTGATGAATCCCCTCGCGTGGGTGGAAACCGATGCGCCCCGCCGCGCCTTCCTGTACCTGGATTCCGTTGTGGTTTCCCAAGAATAAGTGCTTATGAGACTGTTCAATGCTTCCCACCTGGAGGTGAAAAAATATTTCGACGCACCGTTCCAGACCAATCCGTACGAATGCGGCTGGGCCAGCGAGTGCCTCTTCTTCATCCATGTAGAAGAGCTGACAGGCTCCCCCGTGCTGGAAGCGGCCGTCGAGATCTCGCACGATGGCATCCACTGGTGCCCGGAAGGAACCGTTTCCGGTCCCATCACCACGGAAGGCCTGCATTTTATCCGGGTGCGGGAATTCGGGAACTGGCTGCGCCTCAACGCCAAGGTTTCCGGCGGGAAGATGAAACTGAATATCCAAATTGCCTGTAAAGAGTAAGAGGTTATGAGAAGAATCCTGTGCGTCTTGACAGCGCTGGTACTGGGCCTGGCCGTGCCGGGGCCCGTTTGCGCGCAGCAAGTGTTTATGGCCAAACACGGTCGCGGCCGCGCCCAGCAGGGCATGGCCATCCACGGCAACTGGATCTTTTCCTGCGAAGACGGCGGCAAGGTAAACCTGTACGATTTCCGCAAACGGGACGGGGTTCCCGTAACCTCGTTCACGCTGGCATCGGCCCAAAAGGACAACCATGCCAACAACGCCGAATTCGGCATCGAGAAGAAAGCCGGGGCTTCCTTTCCCCTGCTGTACATCAGTGTGGGAAAGGTAGGCTGCCCCATCGAATGGACGTGCTTCGTGGAAAGTGTCACCCGCCAGGGCAACACCTTCACCAGCGAGCTGGTGCAGACCATCCTCCTGGACAATTGCCACGGATGGGAAGACGCGGGTTACACGCCCATCTTCGGCTCGCCCAGTTTTCTGATCGACCGCGACCGGCGCTTCCTGTGGGTGTTTTCGGCCATCAAACGGACCACCCCGGCCGTTACCAAAGATTTCTCCGAGAACCTGTATGTGGCCACGAAATTCCGCATCCCCGCCCTTTCCGAAGGGAGCGTGGTGCACCTCCGCCTGAAGGATATCCTGGGGCAGGTCACCTTCCCGTACGACATCGGCTTCACCCAGGCCGGCTGTGTGCGCGACGGCAAAATTTACTACTGCTTCGGGGTCGGGAACCGCTCCGACGACCGCCCCGCCGGTCTGCGGGTCTATGATACCGATACCGGCGCGATAACGGCCTCCTTCGATCTGAAAGAAACGGTCCTGCAGGAGCCGGAAGACGTCTATGTCCGTGGAAAGAAAATCTATCTGAACGCCAATACGCCCTCCAAGAGCGGGATTGATCCTCTTATATACACCATCCCTTTACCGAGGCATCTGCAATGAAAAAGTACCTGACCATCGGGCTTCTCGCCCTTGCCTGGTTGCTTTTCCCTGCCGGCAGCTGCTCCGGTAGCGGGGAGCCCGATTCGCCCATCATCAACCCTGGCGGTGGTTCCGGCAGCGGGTCGCAACCGGTTCCGACTGCCACCCTGGGACAGCCCCTCCCCGCCTGGTCGGAAGGCAGCAACGGCCATATCGTGGTGCGCGTGGCCCCGGGCGGCGACACGTACTGGGTCTATGTGCTCAGCGACAGTGACCGCAAGAAAAATGTAACCCAGATAAACGGTCCCTATACCTCCAAATAGATCCTATGGACAGAAGAAAATTCCTGGAGACCGCCGGCCTGCTGACCGCCGCCTCCGCCGGCGCTTCCCTGCTGGGAGGCTGTTCCTCCGGCGATCCGCTGCTCGCGGACGCCCGGGTCGATGTAAAAGAATCGTACCGCTGCCAGCTGCTGGTGGTGGGAGGCGGTCCCGCGGGTGTGTGCGCCGCCGTAGCGGCCGCCCGCCAGGGCATCCGGACCCTGCTGGTGGACAGTGGCAACTGCCTGGGCGGCATGGGCACCAAAGGTCTGGTGGGTCCGTTTATGACCTGCTACGATGCCAAAGGCGAGCGGATGATCATCCGGGGCCTCTTTGAGGAGGTGGTGGACCGGCTGGTGGCCATCGGCGGCGCCCTGCACCCCTCCGGCATCCGCCAGGGAACGGAATTTACCGCCTGGATCAGCGAAGGACACGACCATTGCACCCCTTTCGACCCGGAACTCCTGAAAGTCGTGTACGACCACCTCTGCAAGGAAGCCGGCGTCAAGGTGCTCTATCATGCGAACTTCGTCCGGCCCATCATGAAGGGCAAACGGATCTGCGGCGCCGTCCTGCTGACACCCTCCGGGCTCGAAGCCGCCCGGGCCGATATGGTCATTGACGCCACCGGCGACGGAACCGTCGCCTATCGGGCCGGAGCACCCTGCGTATTCGGCGATCCGGAAAACGGACGCGTCCAGCCCGCCTCGCTCTTCTTCCGCATGAACAACGTGGACACCGACGCCCTGGTGGCCGAGGTGGTCCCCCATCTGCCCGAATTCCGCCGCGTAAACGGCGTGAGCTACCGCTGCCTGCACTGGCGGGTGGCCGAGGCCGAGGCGGCCGGCGAATGGGACCTGGCGCGCAAGAGCGTCAACATCTGGCGAAGCGTTGAAAAAGACCAGTGGGTGGTGAACTGTACGCGCATCCATGGGGTTGATGCCACCGATGCCGAAAACCTCACGGCCGCCGAGGAGGAGGGCCGCCGCCAGGTCCAGGAACTCATGCACTTCTTCCACAAATACGTGCCCGGCTGCGAAAAAGCCACGCTCATGGGCACCGGTTCCACCATGGGCATCCGCGAATCCCGCCATGTCCACGGCGATTTTGTCCTGCCGGTCGATGACCTCATCGCGGGTGTGGTCCCGGACGATGTCATCCTCCTCAGTGCCAATTCCATCGACGTGCACGGGGCGATGGGCGGACCGGCCGGCGGCCTGTACATGCCCATCCGGAAAGACCTGTACGGCATTCCCTACCGGGTGTTGCTGCCGGCGGGTGTGGATTCCCTGCTGCTGGCCGGCCGCTGCATCAGCGCCGATTCCGCCGCAGCCGGCGCCATCCGCGTCATGCCCCCGGCCATGGCCCTGGGCCAGGCCGCCGGTGAAGCCGCGGCCCTGTCCCTCAAGGCCGGCATCCAGCCCCGTGAGCTCGACTATGCCGACCTCCGTGCCGCCCTGCTGGCCGGCAAGGTCTGCCTGTCATAATACGTGTTTTGGAGGGAAACGCGTCAAACCATCTGCTATATAAAAAATTATTGTTATTTTTGTAGTAGCTGATTGGTTGCGCGTATGTTGCTGGAAATTTTCGGTTTTATGCACATGTCGGCCGCAGATATCCTGGATATCCTCATGGTGGCCGGCATCATATACCTGGCCTTCCGGTGGATCCGGGGGTCGGCGGCGATGAACATCTTCATCGCCCTGATGATCCTGTTCCTCCTGCGGGTGGTCGTGGCAGCCTTCAACATGAAACTGATGAGCGCCCTGCTGGGCACGTTCATCGACGTGGGCGTGCTGGCGCTCATTGTGATTTTCCAACCGGAAATCCGCCATTTCCTCAACCGTCTGGGGGCTCACAGACTGGCCCGGACAAGCAAGTCCTTCCTCGGTAAGCTTCTGGGAATCAGCGAAAAAGGGATGGACAGCGAAGTGGTCAAGGAGATTACGGAGGCCTGCCGGTCCATGTCGGAAAGCAAGACCGGCGCCCTGATCGTCCTTCCCCACAAGACGCCGCTGGAGTATATTATCGAAACGGGTGACCGGATTGACAGCATGGTCAACCGCCGGCTCCTGATGAACCTGTTCTTCAAGAATTCGCCGCTGCATGACGGAGCGGTCATCATCAGCGACGGGCGCATCGTCGCCGCGCGCTGTACCCTGCCCATTACCGACCGCCAGGACCTTCCGGCCCGCTATGGCATGCGGCACAAGGCCGCCATCGGCGTAACGGAAGATACGGATGCGGACGTGATTGTGGTGTCGGAAGAAACAGGCGGCGTTTCCTTCGTACATGGTGGCGTTCTCTCGCCCATCAACAACATCAACGAGCTCAAGTTGCTGTTGAGCAAGTCGTTGGATGAGGGGAAAGAGCCGGACGAGCAGCCGGATGCGGGCGAACAAAAGGACGCCGGACAAGCGGAATAACGGAATGACAGGTATGGGAATAGACCGAAGGCTGGAAGAAAAACTGGGATTCGACAAGGTCAGGGCGCTGCTGTCCGACCGGTGCAGCACCGATTATGCCCTGCAGCGAATCGCGGAAGAGACCTTTTCCACCAAGGCCACAGAAATTCGCAAACGCCTGCTTCTCACCGATGAGATGCGTCTCATCGCCATGTTCGAAGAGACCTTCCCTACAACCGGTTACATCGATGCCCTTCCCTTCCTGGTTCCGTTGGAGAAAGACGGTAGCAGCATCGACCTGCTCTCCCTGGGAAAACTCAAGACCCTGCTGGACACCGTCCGGCGTCTGGTCCACTTTTTCAGCAGCATCAAGGACGGAATCTACCCGAATCTCAAGCGGTTCAGCGCCAAGGTGATGACCTTCCCGGAAGTGCTCCGCCGCATCGATACCATCCTGGACAAATTCGGCGAGGTGAAAGATACCGCCTCGGACGAACTGTACGCCATCCGCAAGAGCATCCGCGACAAAGAAGGCGCCCTGTCGAAACGGGCGGCCGCCTTGCTGCGGAAAGCCATCGACGATGGGCTGGCCGATGCCGATGCCGCCCTGTCGGTGCGCGACGGGAAACTGCTCATTCCCATCAACTCCTCCAGCAAGCGGAAGATGCCGGGATTCGTGCACGATACCTCCGCCACCGGCAAGACCACCTTTGTGGAGCCTGCGGAAGTCATTGAAATCCAGAACGAAATCAGCGAGCTCCATTTTGCCGAGACCCGCGAAATCGCCCGCATCCTCTATGCGTTCAGCGAATTCGTCCGGCCCTATGTGCCCGACCTGGAACAGGCCGCCACCTATCTGGGCGAAATGGATTTCCTGATGGCAAAGGCCCTGACCGCCCTGGACTTCAAGGCCGGAATGCCCGTCATTTCGGAAGACGGCCAGATGAACCTGCGCAAGGCGCGCCATCCCCTGCTGGAGCGGGCCCTGCACAAAGAGGGCAAGGAGATTGTTCCCCTCACGGTTACCCTGACTCCGCAGAAACACCTCCTGCTCATCTCCGGTCCCAATGCCGGCGGCAAGTCCGTTTGCCTGAAAACCACGGGGCTCCTGCAATACATGTTCCAATGGGGCATGCTCATCCCCACCTCCGAGACCTCGGAGCTGCCGGTGTTCGACCGCATCATGGTGAGCATCGGAGACGACCAGAGCCTGGAAAACGACCTCAGCACCTATTCTTCCTTCCTGGCCGATATGCGGCAGATGCTGGACCGTTCGGACGAGAAAACCCTCGTGCTGATTGATGAATTCGGCAGCGGAACGGAACCCACGGCCGGCGGCGCCATCGCCGAAGCCATCCTGGCAGAATTCGACAAACGCGGGGTGTATGGGGTCATTACCACCCACTACACCAACCTGAAACTGTATGCCGCCGGGGCCGAAACAGGCGTCATCAACGGAGCCATGCAGTTCGACGCCCAGCACATCGTGCCCCTGTTCCAGTTGGAAATCGGCCTCCCGGGCAACTCCTTTGCCTTTGAACTGGCCCGCAAGATGGGGCTCCCGGAAGCCGTCGTCAAGGATGCCGAAACCCGTTCGGGTGAAGAATTCGTCGGGATTGAGCGCAACCTGCGCAAGATTGCCCGCAACCGCCGGGCCCTGGACGAGAAACTCCAGCACATCCGCAACACGGACAAGACGCTGGAATCCCTCACCGGCAAATACCAGAAAGAACTGGAGGGCATCCGCCAGATGAAAAAGGACATCCTGGACGATGCCAAACGCCAAGCCGAGGAGATTGTCCGCGGTGCCAACAAGCAGGTGGAGAACACCATCCGCACCATCAAGGAATCGCAAGCCGAAAAAACGGCTACTCGCGAGGCCAGGAGCGAATTACAGACTTTCCTGGGCATCTTGCAGGGCAAGAAGGAAGAGGATCAGAAGGCGCACGACGATTATGTAGAAAAGAAACTGCGCCAATTGGAAGAGCGCAAGGCCCGGCGGGCACAGCGCCGCTCGCAACGGGCCGATGAACGCGAGCAGGAAAGCCTGCGGGCAGAAGAAGCCGAACGCCAGCGCATGGAAGCCTTCCGCAATGCCCCGCTGAAGGTGGGAGAGAAGGTCCGGATCAAAGAAAGCGGCCTGGTAGGCGAAGTGTCGCGAGTCTCGACCAAAGCGGTCTCCGTCATCATCGGGAACCTGACCAGCAAGTTGCCGCTCGATAAGGTTGAGCGCATCTCCTCCAACGAATTCAAAACCGCCGCGAAGGAAATCGCGCAGCCGGTTTACCGTCGGGACGATGCCGCCATCCGCGAACGCAAACTGAATTTCAAACCGGAACTCGACGTGCGCGGCGAACGGGTCACGGACGCCCTGGATATCGTGATGCATTACATCGACGATGCCCTCATGCTGGGCATGGGTTCGGTGCGGATCATCCACGGAAAGGGGACCGGCGCCCTGCGCGAAGAGATTCAGAAATACCTCCGGACCGTTCCCGGCGTGGCTTCGGCCAAGGATGAACACATCCAGCTGGGCGGCTCGGGCGTCACCCTCGTCACGTTTGAATAGCCATGGGAAAAGCAGAAACGGGACAGCGTGGTGAAGCATTGGCCTGCCAGTATCTCCAGGACCATGGACATTTGGTGCTGGAAAAGAATTGCAGGAAAGGACATTTGGAAATTGATTTGATAACAATCGATGCCACAGGCATCCATTTTGTAGAAGTAAAAAGCCGGACGGCACCCATCATGGCACCGCCGCAGGAAAACGTCGGTTATCTCAAGCAGAAGAGGCTTACGGCGGCGGCGCTACGCTGGCTCCACAGCACATGCGATCCGCGCATCCGGGGAGATGAAGAGGTACTGTTCGACATTGTTGCGGTTACGTTCGACGGACCCGAAACGGTTATTGAATACATCCCGCAAGCATTTATACCGATATACACTTGATATATGGCCACATATAATAATCACTATTGCGTCATCATGGCCGGCGGCGGAAACCGATTCTGGCCCATTACCCGGGAAGCGACCCCCAAACCTTTCATGGAGATTGCCAGTTCCGGTAAATCCTTCATACAGACGATTTTCGACCGTTTTGCCAAAGTCATTCCCTGCGATCATATCCTGGTGGTCACCTCGGAACGCTTCCGTCCCCTGGCCGAAAAGCACCTCCCGAAGTTGCGTCCGGAGAACCTGCTGATCGAGCCATACAGCCGCGGTACGGCCCCCTGCATCGCCTATGCATCGGCCATCCTGCGCCATCGCGACCCGTCGGCAGTGATGCTCGTTTCGCCGGCAGACCACATCATCCGGGACGAAACGCCCTTCCTGGAAACCGTCAGACAGGTGCTGGACTATGCTTCGAAGCATCCGGTCCTCATGACCATCGGCATTGTACCCGATCATCCCGATACCCATTACGGATACATCCAGAAAGTGGGCGGGAAAGACAACACGTCCATCCCCGTCAAGGTCAAGACCTTTACGGAGAAGCCCACCGAAGACCTGGCTGCCGTTTTCTGTAAAAGCGGCGAATTCTATTGGAACACCGGTATTTATGCCTGGCAGGCATCCGTCATTCAGGAAGAAATGACCACCTGGCTGCCCGACGTGGCCCGCTTATTCGGCGGATGGGATGACGTAGCCGGAACCTCCCGCCAGCAAGCCTTCATCGACCGGGCTTATACCGATTGCGAGAACATTTCCATCGATTATGGCGTAATGGAAAAGACCAGCAGGGCCATGCTGTATCCGGCCAAATTCGGCTGGATTGATTTCGACGACTGGAGTACGCTGTACAAGGGTACCCCGCTCAAGGACAACAATGGCAACCACATTGTGCTCCCGAAAGACAATGTCGATAACGATCTGGACATGCTGGTCAACAACAAAGGCAGCATCATTATTGAGAAGAACAAGGGCAAACTCTTGGTCATCAAGGGGTTGAAAGATTATATCGTCATCGATACAGACGACGTCCTCCTCATTTGCCCACGCGTGGAAAACCCGCTGAAGGAGCTGATGCCCAAACTGGCCATGCCCCGCTACGACAAATTCCGGTAAGCCTACGAACCCAGCAACGACGAACTGACGCTGAACTGACGGATGCCGCACTCCCACAGGGCGGAAATGCTTTCGCGTTGCGAGGCGGCTTCTCCGCACACCTCTATGGGGAAGTCCTCTCCCTTGGCCCGGCGCGCCCCCTCGACCACCATCCGGACCGCCTTTAACACGGCAGGATGAACGGCACTGTAGAGGTAGGCAACGGCGTTATTGCCCCGGTCTGCCGCCAGGAGATACTGCACAAGGTCGTTCGTCCCGATGCTGAAGAAATCCGTCTCGCGAGCCAGTTCTTCCGCCAGGAAAACCGCGGCCGGCGTTTCAATCATCACCCCCAGCAACGGCATTCGGTACGGCACGCCCTCAGCGGCAAGGTCGGTTGCACAGGACTGTAACAATTCCTTTGTCTGACGCACCTCTTCCAGGGAAGAGATCATCGGAAGCAAGACGCGGACATTCCCTTCCGTAGATGCGCGTAGCAGGGCACGGAGCTGAATCTTGAACAGATCCGGCTGGGAGAGGGTCAGGCGGATCCCCCGCAGGCCCAGGGCCGGGTTCTCTTCCGACAGCTGGGGCATATAAGGGAGATTCTTGTCTCCACCAAGATCCATGGTTCTGATAATCAACGGCTTTTCACCACACAGACGGGCGGCCTGCGCAAAAACGTTGTATTGGTTTTGTTCGTCCGGGACAAACTCCCGCTGCATCAGCAGGAATTCGGTACGGAAGAGGCCGATTCCCGCCACGCCCAGATCCAGGGCATGCTTCACTTCCTGGGCATTGCTGACGTTGGCATACACAACGGCTCCTTCGGGATATTCCGGTCCGTGGCTAGCGGAGCACTCGATCTCCAGGGTATCTCCGTCGCTGATGGCGGTGATATCGGCCCCGATTACGGCGGGAATGCCTTTGGCCCGGGCGATGATGCAGACGTGGCTGGTCACGTTACCGCGGGCGCACACAATCCCCACCACCTTGGAGAAATCGATCCGCATGGCTTCCGAGGGAAGGATTTCATCGGCAACCAGGATGGTCCCCTCCGAAAGATCCGAAAGCGGAAGCGGGTGGTGCAGAGGATGCAGGTAATCGTGTATCTGCTTGATAATGTCACGGACATCGTCGAATCGGGAACGAATAAGCGGATCGTCAATCGACGAAAACATTTCCTGTAATTCCTTTTTTACCGCATCCAGCGCATCCTCCGCCGAACAATGCCGTTCGTCGATCTTCTCCAGGACCCCCTCTACCAAGGCGGGGTCTTCCGTCATTTCCAGATGCGCGGCGTACAGCTCGCGGAGCGTTTCATCGGTCGATGCCTCCAAGCCGCTGCGCATCGGCGCACGAACCCCTTTCAACGCCTCTTCGAAGCGCTGCTTCTCTTCCGCGGGATTCAAGGGCTGCTGGCGGGTTTCGCCGGCGGCTTCCGGCCGGCTTTGGAGTACGTGGGCCTTGCCTCTGACGATTCCCGGCAGGCCAATTCCTTGTAATCGAATCATTTGACTGTAAACAATGGAGCCAAGGCGATGATGGCGTCGGACTCGGCCGGTCCATCCGCTGAAATAACGACTTCCGCCCCCTCTTTGAGGCCCAGGGAAAGCAGGCCCAGCATACTGGAGGCACTTACCGTTTTTTTACCGGAGGTAATGGTAATCTTGGTCCGGGAGAAGGACTTTGCAATCCGGGCCATTTCACTGGCAGGGCGTACATGAAAACCGCCGGGAGCCGTTACTGTCATGGTTTTTTCAATCATATGCTTATTCGTTTACAAGTTCTCGTTAAACTGAACGGTCGCCCGGTACCGCTGGTAGCGCTTTTCGAAAATCGCGGCCTTGGAAGGATCGGGCGTATAGGTTCTCAGTACCGGCGGACACATCGCCCGCTGGGCGGAAGGGACATCCGGCCAACAACCTGCCACGACGGCTGCATGGATGGCGGCACCCATCGCACCGCCGTTTTTGGTGGCCGATACGTGGATGGTGCGTCCGCAGACATCGGACATCATCTGCATCACGAACGGTGACTTCTGGGACACACCGCCGCAGGCGACGAGGTCATCGATCGGAACCCCATAATGCGTCAGGTGGTCCAGGATGGCACGGGTGGCGAAACAGGTGGCTTCCACGATGGCGTAGTAGAGTTCCGGCGCGGAACTGAAAAGCTTCAAGCCCTGCAGGGAGGCGGTCAGGGATCCGTTCGAAAAGGGGCAGCGGCGGCCGTTGAAATGGTCCGTAGCAAGGGGTGCATCCTCCCGCTGCGGCAGCTTTTCCGCTTCAGCCGTCAGGGCCGGAAGGATATCGTCCGCCTTGTCCGGAGCCGCCCAGGAAAGGAGGCGGCGCAGCCAGGCGAACGCATCGCCAAAGGAAGACAGGCCGACTTCGATACCGTCCAACCCCTGAAGAATCATCCCATCCACCTGTCCGAATACGCCCGGGATGTCTTTCCCGCCAATCTTCTCGCGCGGGACTACCCCCATGTAGCAGGCCGATGTCCCCAGGTTCATCACCATGCGGCCCTCGGCCACGCCGGCGCCCACAGCTCCCGAATGGCTATCCACGTTGCCCACGCCCACCAGGACGTCGGTCGAAAGGCCCAGTTTGGCGGCCCATTCCGCGCTCAAGTGCCCGAAAGCTTCGCTGCAATAGTAGTTGGCGGAAGGCAGGTGACGCAACACCGGCAGGAGAATCGGATCCAGTTTCCGGAAGAACTCCTCCGGCGGGAAACCGCCCCATTCCTCGGCCCACATCCATTTGGCCCCCGCCACGCAGTGGCCCATCCGCATCTGCCCGAGGGAGGAAAGCCCCGTCAGCACGGCCGGGATGAAATCGCACAATTCGATGACAGAATAGGCATCGGCCTGCAATTTTTCGGAGGAGCGCAGCAGATGCAGCACCTTGGACCAGAAATTTTCGGGCGAATAGTCCCCGCCCGTATGGCAGGCATAATTGACCGGCGATTGGGCGCAAAGTGCCTCGATCTCAGCACTTTCCTTCGTGCCCGTATGGTCTTTCCAGAGGACGAACATCGCGTCCGGATCTTCCTCGTAACCCGGCTTCAGGCAGAGGGGAACCATCTTGTCATCGGTCAGGCAGGGAGTGCTCGCCGTGGTGTCCACGGAAATGGCGGCTATCGTCCGCGGATCGGGACAGGCGGCGATCACCTGGCGGAGCACCTCGGTCATGGCCTCTACATAATCCCGGGCATGCTGGCGGTAGCGATCCTGCGAGGAATCGCAGTACAGCCCCTTCATCCAGCGGGGATAATTGCAGACGGCGTTGACGTATTCGTGACCGTCTTTCACATCCACCAGGACCGCACGGACCGAATCGGACCCGAAGTCCATTCCGATGACAAGTTTCTGATCCATCGATAATTAGTAAATCACGTTACACCAGGGGAAATGTTCCCGGATGGTTGTCATGCACTCCTGCGGAATATCGGTGCACAAGAAATCGGCACCCAGGTAGATTCCCAGGATGAAGTGTTCGATTTTCTCGGTCGGCCAGAGGCTCACGATAAGGCCCTCTTTCTTGGCCTTCTCCACCATGGCCTTGCTGGTGCCGGGCATCTTGCAGCCAATGCGATGGATCCCCAGCGCCTTGGCCATGGAAATCGTCTCGTCGCAGACCGGCTTGGAGGAAATCATCAGGTAGTTGGCCTCGGGATGCTTGCCCATCAGGTAGCGCAAGCCACGGTAATCGGACGAGGTAAAGACGAATTCGGCATCGGCCGGCTTGTCGCGCATCACGCGCTCATAGAGCTTGTCGCAATAAGCCTCCAGCCGTTCCTGCGGGTAGAGATTCTCAGGTTTGGTCTTGAGTTCAAATTCCACATAAAGGCCCTTCTTGTCCTTGAGGAAGTCCATCAGTTCATCCAGGGTAAGGATTTTGTGACCACCCTTGGTGTCGTAGGAATGGATTTCCTCCCAGGTCTTCTCCTCCACGATGCCGGTACCATTGGTGGTCCGCTCAAGGGTCTGGTCGTGCGTGATAATCAGCACGCCGTCCTTGGTCATGCGGATATCGGTCTCGAAACCGGTATAGCCGATTTCATAACTTTTTTGGAAAGCCGAAAGGGTGTTTTCGTCGTTTTCCAGGCGGCCGCCGCGATGCGAAAAAGCGCGGACGGTCTGGTACTGGGCGAAGGCGTCCATGCCCACAAGAGACAGGGCGGCCAGACAAAGGAACAAGATTCTTTTCATGTTATTGTTTGATTTCATTTGCACGTTCATATCCGTTTTTGGCATTCCAGGTAAAGGCGAAGAACAACGCACCGATCAGGGAAACCACGGCCAGGATGGGGAAAAGATAGCTCCAGAAAGCGTCGCCGTACCGGTCGGCGCAACTGCCGATGCCGATTCCCGTAAACAGGTTGGCGCCATAGCTCACCAGGCCCACCAGGCCCACCGCGGCGGAGGCGGCCTTCTTGGTGGCCATGTTGGCCGCGGTCACGCCCGCCAGGGTTTGCGGGCCATAGAGGATGAAGCCTACCAGGCCCAGACCGATGCAGTACGGAATGAAGCCCCAGCTCTTGGGAAGCGCCCACAGCAGCAGGAGGGCGACGGCCGTCGCCACCATCCAGATGGCCGACACCCGCTGGCCCTTGCTCTTGAAGAGCTTATCGGTCACGAAACCCGATACCACCATCCCGATGATGCCAAAGATTTCAAAGCAGGCAACCGCCCATCCCGCCTGTTTCGGCGTGAAGGCCTGGGCCCCCTGCGTCATGAACTTGGGGCCCCAGTCGAAGATGGCGAAACGGACCACATAGACAAAGAGGTCGGCAATGGCCAGCATCCAGATAACCGGGTTTTTGAACACCATCTTGGAGACGAACTCCTTGTAACCGGCGGCGGTGTCGTTGTCATCCATCTCGGTATGGGTACCTTCCAGTTCGGGAAGGCCCACCGATTTGGGCGTATCACGTACCGAGAACCACATCAGCACCACCCCTGCCAGCCCGATAAAAGCCGGAATCCAGAAGCACCATTGCCAGGCGCCCACATGCTCCGCAGCCCGGATGACGGCCGGATCGGTCACGTCTTTGCCCAGGTTGCCGGCGATTCTGGCCACCACGGAAGTGTCGCTGCTCAAATTCACGCCCATGCCACCGATGATGGAACCGCAGAGGATGCTCACCAGGGCTCCGCCTACGGAGTGGGCGGTATTCCAGACGGACAGCTTGGAGGCCAGCTCCTTGGGCGGAATCCAATGCACCAGGAGACGGTTGCAGGGGGCAAAGCCCGAACCCTGGGCGATATTGTTCACCACCAGCAACACGGCCATGGCCATCACGAAGGCGTTGATGAAGTCCGGACCGCTTTCCTGTCCGGTAATCCAGTGGCTCAGGTCGGCCGTCCAGCCAAAGAGGAAGTTGATGACGACGCTGGCCGACAGGCCGATAGCGAAATGCCAGCGGGCGTTGGCGCGGTCGGCGATAATGCCGTTCAGGAACTTCGATATGCCGTAAATGATGCCGACGAGCGACAGGATAATGCCAAAGCTCTTGTTGGTAATGCCGTATTCCGCCCCCAGCGCCGGCATGGCAAAGGCGAAATTCTTGCGCACGAAATAGAAGATCGAATAACCGATCATCGACGTAAGAATCACCTGCCATTGCCAGGACAGGAACCATTTGGTCTTGCCCGTATCTTCGTCGTGAATGCGGATAAAAGGCTTGACTGTCGGGGTGGGTTCCATACCTTATGCCTCCTTAGCCAAGTCCCATGCTCCGCCGGCAGCGAAGACCGGTTCTACGATCTGATTATAGAAACCGCCGCGTTTGGCCAGGTCAAGCACATTGTAGCGGAAGCGCATCAGCTGGACCGTCGGGAACATATCCTTGAGCATCTGGCGGGTAACGCCAATCTGCGAAGGATCGTAGGGGGCTCCGGCAATCCGGAAGGCTTCCTGCATCTTGGCAAAGGGCCAAACCTGGCCCTGAAGGGCTTTCTTGAAGGCCGGCCACTTGTCTTTCAGCACATTCAGCTGCAGACGGACATTGCGGGCGGCATCGTATTTCATGGTAATCTGCGTGTATCCCAGATCCGGAGCCGGGAAGTTCTTGAAGATCTCGATGGCGCGCTGCTGCTCGCTTTCCAAGGTGGGCCAGGCGGCCACGGCGGCATCGACATCCAGTTTCGTCAGGTCCAGCTTGAACAGTTCGTCAAAGACGGCGCACATGGTCAGCGTGCCGATGGCCACCTGGAAACCATGGCTCTGGAGCTTGCCCTTGAAGCGGTGATGGGTCATATCGAGGATATGGCTGAAGAGGTGGTCGCAGCAGGAAGCCGGGCGGCTGGAACGGGCGGCCTGCATGGCAAAACCGCTCAGGGTCAAGCCTTCGAAGAGATCCGCAACAGCCTTCGGATCACCGGCGGCCACACCGGCCGGATTCGACAGGAAGTCGTCCAGATAGTCCTGCAGCATGTGCCATGCCGGCGGGATGATGGGCTCGGCGGCCATCAGGTCGGCCACCATCCACTCCGCGCCTGCGGGCACCTTCGCAGCCAGGTCGGCATAGCCGGCGGCCGTCATCTCCTTCGGGGCGGCGGCAATCACGTCGATATCGGCGATAATGGCAACCGGAGCCGGGCAGGTAAAGGTCTGCTTGGCATTCTGGTAGGAAATCGAAGCGCCGAACGACGAAAAACCGTCCACGGAGGCGGCGGTAGGCAGGGTCAGATATTGCTGGCCGTGGTGATGCGAGCAGAGCTTGCACAGATCGTTGATGACGCCGGAACCGACGGAAATCAGGATGAAATACTTGTCGGACGGCTCGCGGAAGGCCTGCTTGGCATCGGCTTCCACATGGTTGTCATCGTTCTCGATGGCCTTTGCCGCGGCAAAATCACCCTCCACGATCTTGTCCACCATCTCCACGTACTTCCACTCGGCATGGAATTCCTGCTTGTCGATGATATATTTCTCTACCGGGTTGCCGGCGGCGGCGAAGAGGGCCTCGACCTTCTCGCCCAGGGCCGGCCAGGTGTTCACGTCAGCGACGATGACGCCCTTGCGACCGGGAAACAACTGTGCAAAAACCTTCGGAGCCAGTGCCGAAACGCCCTGTCCCATCTCAAACACCTTGGTGTCCGTAGCGAACTTCAGCGAGTTCGCAATTCTCTCTTTAGCTTCCATATCTATAATACGATTTATTTTGTTCAAATATAGCATACAAATATACACAGAATACTTTGAATCGTCAAAGTGTTTTGCTTATCTTTGTAAAGTTAATCCCATACCCCATGAAATCTTTGCTGAAATACCTGCCGGTCCTGGCGCTGTGTGCGGCCGTTTCGTGCCGGACGGCCCATGAGGGCCCCGCGTATCTGGACAAAAGCCTTCCCGCCGAGGAACGCGCCGCCGACCTGCTGGGCCGGCTGACCCTCGAAGAGAAGGGCGCGCTGATGAAGAACCAATCCGAGGCTGTTCCCCGGCTGGGCATCAAGGCCTACAACTGGTGGAACGAGGCCCTGCACGGGGTGGCCCGCAACGGCAGCGCCACCGTGTTCCCGCAGCCGGTAGGCATGGCGGCATCGTTCGATGAGCCCCTTGTCTATGAGGTGTTTACAGCCGTGAGTGATGAGGCGCGCGTCAAGAACCGCCTGGCCGCAATGGAAGGCGACCCGGACATCTACCAGGGGCTTACTTTCTGGACCCCCAACATCAACCTGTTCCGCGACCCGCGCTGGGGACGCGGCATGGAAACCTATGGGGAAGACCCCTACCTGACCGGCCAGCTGGGAATGGCCGTGGTCCGCGGCCTGCAAGGTGCGCCGCACGACGGATGGCATCGGGCAGGCCGTCCGGGCAAACAGGCAGGCAGCATCCAGAAAGCCCATGCCTGCGCCAAACACTTTGCGGTGCATTCCGGGCCGGAGCCCCTGCGCCACACCTTCAATGCAACCTGCTCGGACCGCGACCTCCACGAGACCTATCTCCCCGCCTTCAAGGACCTGGTCACCAAGGCCGGGGTAGAAGAAGTCATGGCCGCCTACAACGCCTTCCGGGGCAAGCCCTGTGCCGTCAATGATTACCTGATTGACACCCTCCTACGCAAAGAATGGGGCTTTAAAGGCATCATTACCACCGACTGCCACGGGATCGAAGACCTCTATACCAACCACCATTGGTCCAAAGACACGCTGGCCGCCATTTCCGACGCCGTCAACAACGGCATCGACCTGGAATGCGGCAACCATTTCCAACATCTGGCCGAAGCGGTAGCCCGCGGCGACGAAGACCAGGCCACCATCGACAAGGCCCTGTTCCGCCTGCTGACCGCCCGCTTCCGCCTGGGCGAGATGGACCGCGAATCGCCCTGGGACAACCTGCCGGAAGAGATCGTCGAGAGTCCCGCGCACCTGGAACTGTCCCGCAAGATGGCCCGGGAATCGCTGGTCCTCCTGCAGAACCGGGATGCCGTCCTGCCCCTGCCGGCCGATGCGCGCGTGGCCCTGATCGGACCCAACCGCAACAACGTGGAAATGATGTGGGGCAACTACAACCCCGTTCCGAACAAGACCGTCACCCTGCTGGAAGGCCTGCAGGAGCGTTTCCCGAACCTGCGTTCCTTTGATGCCTGCGGGATTGCTGACACCCTGATTGCACCGGGAATCGGAACCCGGGTGATGACACAGAAAAACCTGATGGAGAACCTCTGCGGCGTGGATTACGTGATTTTCGCGGGCGGCATTTCGGCCCGGTTCGAGGGAGAGGAAATGAAGGTGGAGGTACCCGGATTCGGCGGGGGCGACCGCTCCAGCATCGAACTTCCGGCCATCCAGCGCCAGGTCCTCCAATGGCTCCGCGAGGGTGGCAAAAAGGTGATTCTGGTCAACTTCTCGGGCAGTGCCATGGGGCTGGTGCCCGAAACCCAAAGCTGCGACGCCATCCTTCAGGCCTGGTATCCCGGGCAGGAGGGCGGCCACGCCATCGCCGATGTGCTCCTGGGCGACTGCAGCCCCTCCGGCAAATTACCCGTCACTTTCTATCAAAACGTAGACCAGCTGCCGCCTTTCGAGGACTATGCCATGGAAGGCCACACCTACCGTTTCTTCCGGGGCGAGCCGCTCTTCTCCTTCGGTTTCGGCCTGGGATATACCCCTGTGGACCTCTCCGATGTCCGGCTGAAAGGGATGGACGCCAAAGGTCTCCACCACAACGCCTGTGTAGAAGTTACCCTGACCAACCGGGGCGACCGGGAACAGGACGAGGTCATCCAGTTGTACCTGCGCCGCCCCGACGATCCGGCCGGGCCGCAGAAGACCTTGCGCGGGTTCGTGCGGGTAAAGACGCAGCCGGGCAAGACCGTCAAGGCCCGCCTCCCGCTTTCCGAAGACACCTTTACCTGGTGGGACCCGGCCATCCGGCGCATGCGCCCGCTCAGCGGAGCCTATGAGCTCCTGGTGGGCACCTCGTCCCGCAACCAGGACCTGCACGTCATCCCCGTCACCTTTTAACGACCGCCCATGCAGACCTTCCTCCTCTCCCTCCTGTGCTTCGGCATCATCGCCGGAAAGAACGCGACCACAGACGGTTACGTGTATCTGGGCCACAACGAAGACCAAAGCGGCGAGCAGATGCTGAACATCTACAATGTTCCGGCTACCCCGGACCGCCTGGCCTATCTCTGGTTCGAGTTCCCCGGCGCCAAGGCCGGCGACAGCTATGTAAACGAATACGGGGTCTGCATCGCATCGGACATGTGCCGTTCCCGCGAGGACAGGGCCACCGGCAGCCTGGTCTATGAAATCCGCACCGCCGCCATCCAGCACGCCCGCAGCGCCCGCGAGGCCGTCCACATCATCGGGTCGATGGTGGAACGGTACGGGTACCAGGATTCGGGACGATCCTATCTGGTTGCCGACCGTCACGAAGGGTGGATCTGCGCCGTCGTGCGCGGCCGCCACTGGGTGGCGCAGCGGGTTCCGGACGACGAAATCGCCACCATCCCGAACTACTACACCATTGGGGAAATCGACCTGAAAGACACCCTCAACTTCCTGGGCAGCAAGGACATCGTCCGCTATGCGCGCAAAAGGGGCTGGTACCGGCCGCGGCGGGACGGGGCCTTCAATTTCCGCCTGTCGTATTCCGACCCGGCCACACTCACCAAAGCCCACAACCTGGAGCGGCACCGGCTGGCTCAGGAAACCTTTTTCGGGGACGCCATCCTGGGGCCGGAAACGCCCTTCTCCCGCAAGCCTTCCCGGAAATTCCACCGGCGGGACCTTTCCCAACTGCTCACCGTACCGCCCATCCGGACCCGGAACACCGTGCTGACCACCGTATTTGCCCTGCATCCCTCCCGGCCGCCCAAAAGCGGCACGGCAATCTGGGTAGGCCTGCCCGGACAGGACGCCGCCTCCCAGTCCCAGTGGACGATTTTCACAAAATCGCCCGCATCCTGCCACCGGTATGCGACAGCCGAGGAAGCGCTGGAGAAGCATTTTTCAGACGTGGGACACTATCGCGAACGCTGGCCCGACCATTTTTACTGGCACTACCTGGATCCAGCCATCGACCCGTATGTGATTCCGCACGATTATACCGTCTATGTTCCCAAACAGCCCGCTGTGGAATCCGAAAGGGACCGCAACGCCGTGGGCGATACGTTCAACGACCATTTCCACGTGCTGGAAGACCCGGCACGCGGCTTCCTGTATGCCTTCTGGACCCAGGGATCGTTCGAAACGGCGAATGACGAGCACGTGGTGTTCTCGCGGAGTGCAGACGGCGGAAAGACCTGGTCCGAACCGGTGATCCTGGCCGGATCCCCGACCCTGGCCAACCCGCGTCCGGTAGCAGCCTGGCAGCAGCCCATGTTGTCCCGGAGCGGCCGCCTCTACTGCCTGTGGAACCAGGAGACCACGGTCAAAAAACACCTCTGCGGCATTATGCAGGGCCGTTATTCGGACGACGGCGGGCTCACGTGGTCCGAGCCCGAAACGGTTCCCTTCCCCATCCGGTTTGCCGCCGATCCGGCTGACCCGGCCGTTCCGCCCGTCTGGTGCATGTGGCAGCGGCCCCTGCGTTTCGGTGCCGACGGACGTTACTTGGCCGGTTGCTCCCGGTACGATCGCAGCGACATCGCCCGCGTGGAATTCTGGCAGTACGAGAATATCGACGAGGACCCCGCCGTGCGCGACATCCGCATCTCGTTTTTCAATACCGGCGAGGATGCGTTCGATGCTTCGCAGGTGGAAACCGACATCCCCTATTCGCCACGGGAGGGGAAGAAAACCGAGGAAGCCTGCATCGTAGGGCTGCCGGACGGACGGTTGTTCGCCGTGATGCGCACCACCATCGGCCACCCTGTCTGGTCCGTGAGTTCCGACTGCGGAAAAACCTGGACGCGACCGGAAATCCTCCGTTCCCGGGACGGCGGCGCGCCCATCCTGCAACCGTGCTCCCCCTGTCCCATCTATGACCTGGAGGGACCCGAAAAACGCAGCGGGCGATACTTCCTGCTCACCCACGATACCTTCGATTTTTACGGCATCACCGCTTATCAGATGCGCGGACCGGTGTACCGGCGCGACGGGCGTTTTGTCCCCGGCGCCCATCAGCCCGTATGGTTCGACGAGGGGGTCATCTTCTCCCCCCGGGACACCGGCAACTCCTTCTATACCAGCTACACCGCCCTGGACGGGGAAGGCGTCCTGTGGTTTGGCGACAAGAAATTTTATCTGTTCGGGAAGGTCTGCCTCTCCAAAGGCGATGCGTTTTAAAAACGATATTATAACCGCTCACACAAAAACCACGTCTCCCCTATTGCTGGAAATTTTTAGAAAAATAGCAGGATATTCCGAAATAATGCTTATCTTTGCGGTCCAAATCTGGATGTGGCGCAGTTGGTAGCGCACCTGGTTAGGGACCAGGAGGTCGAAGGTTCAAGTCCTTTCATCCAGACCATGTGAAGATGAGGTGCCTACAGAAATGTAGGTGCCTCATTTTTATCTTTGACAATAATCCTTTAGATGCTTGGATTCTACCCGTTTGTTTATTATCTTTGCCGTGTTTAATATTTTTAAACAAAAGTTTGCGATGAACATAAGAGACGAAGAAATAGTCCGCACGGCGTTATTCCAGTTGGAAACACATCTTGAAATGAGCGATGCCATTGCCTTGCAAAACGATGATATTGTTGAGATTCTTGGCAAGGCATTTTATGTAATGGCTGAGACTGCCGTAACCAAGAGCAACTATAATTTTATAGCCGAAACACTTCAAGAGCGTGCGAAGTCGGCAGGCGTGCTTCCACTACTGGTCTGTGGCTCCATATCGGAAGAGATGATGTCCATTGCCAAGGCCGACGGCATTTACACATTGGATACTGCGGGCAATTGTGAAATCACGCCGGAGGGCGGTCCTTTCCTGTCACTTCGTGGCCGAAAGGCTGAACACCGGCGGCAAAGCAGCACCATGGTTTTCCGGACGGCGGGCCTCAGGGTACTTTACTACTTCCTCCTGGACCCGAAGAATATCCGGAAGCCCTACCGCGAAATCATGGTCGATACCGATGTGTCCGTGGCGACGGTGAAAAACGTTGTGGACGCGCTGGCGCCTCAATACTGTTTTGAATCCAAAGAGGGACGTAACCTGACCAACTTCCCGAAGTTGCTGGATTTCTGGGCGGAGCAGTACAACCTGATGTATAAACCCCGGCTATATGTGACAGGGCTCGCTCTGGCCCCCGGAAAACAGTGGCAGGACATTCTTCTGCCGGAAGGCATCCATTGGGGCGGAGAATGCGGCGCTTTCCAAAGGGACGGATACCTTATTCCCCAAAGCTACGAACTGTACACGTCGATTCCTACCCGCGAGCTGATAAAAACCGGGCAGATTATCCCTTCCAAAGACAATAACATCGCCGTTTATCAGGCTTTCTGGAAAATACCGGAGGCGGACATCCATCCATTAATCTTATATGCCGACCTCATGGGAACAGCCGACGGACGCTGCCGCGAGGAAGCACAACGTATTCGGAACAATGACTTATCCTATCTCCTCTGATACCATCGCCAACCCGTTGTTGGTTGCTCTTTTAAGAGCACTTTCATCCTGCTTTGGCAAAGCCGGGAAGGATTTCTTCGTGATAGGGGCCGCTTTCATTTTCTTGATTCTGGCGAGTTGTTTTGGTGACATGGCTATGGGTATCTTTTTTACAGCGTAGAAATCTCATCCCTTACGTACTTTTCCAGGCATCTTTGCTTGTGGTCAAACCACTCCTGACGATAGGGACAGTTGTCAATCACGGCCTTGAACCGGGCAAAGGGATGACTGTGGGAAAGGGCCGAAATGAGTTTATTCCTAAGGGTTGATTCGCTCTCAGGCAGCTCATCGATGAAGCTTTCCATGAACTGGAAGGACTCGAAAGACTCGGGCGGGGCCAGCTTAATGCGCCTTTCCCAAGAATCTACTTTCTCCAGTTCCTTGGTAACCATGTCCGGTTCCTCAAAATACTCCCAGGAAGCGGGATTCGGAATAAAGACGGTTTCGTTTGTGTCCGGATTCAGGTAGCAGACATGACCGCAATCGAGCATTTCCGCAATCTCCCGTACTGTTTCTTCGGGAACTCCAGACGTGCTTCCCTCCAGATAACGGACCTCCTTGCCATTTCTCTTGGCGTACTCGATTTCAGACCGGGTACTCTCGCCGATGTAACCATCCACGTTGATGACGTAGATGGCATCGGCCATATCGATCTTGCGCTTATGCATGTCGTCCAACATCTCCTTGGTGCCTTCCGTCCAAACCTCGTCATCTCCGGAATGGCCGAAGAGGCCGACGCTGATGACGATGTTCCCTTCAAGGGTCAGGCGTTTCTGCGCCTCAAGGAACTGATCTTTGAAGCGTGTGCTGCCGCAGAGGGTTATGACTGGGTATTTGCCGACCATAAGATTACTTGGACAAGAGTTTTTTCATCGTCGTATCGGTGAAAGTATGCCAAATGTCAAGGGTGATAGGTTCGTAATCCTTGAACAGTTCACCCAGATACTCAATTTCAAATACAAGTCGAATATCGTTCTTATCTTCGCCGGGTTGTCCCTCTTTTCTGGTTCCGACTCGCGCTATCCTGATTAGATATAGGTCTCTTATTCCTTTTTGCTTAATATAAGGCATGAAATAATAGAGCTTATTCAGCGCCACACAGGAAGGGAACTTTTTCCCCGTATAGTAGATTTTGGCAGAACGGTCAAGATATTGTTCTACATTATCGCTCTTGACCAGACTGATAAGAACTTTCTTGCTGGAATCTACTACAAGACCATTTGATTCTTTGCGTGTTTCATTAACATCGTTTTTAACGATGGTGTCGGGATATTGCTGAAGTGTCTCAAACAAGTTGAGTTGAGGAATTCTGCTGGCAGTTGGCGAAGTATCTTCAGTTTCTTCTTTCTCTACCGCTTTTCGGCTCAAACGGCGCCCCATTATTTTGTGCCAGATAGAGCGACAGAGGCGGGTCTCCTCTTTTGAAAGCCCCAGGCCTTTGTGGAGAATGGCTTCATCCGTGATGTCCAGAATCTCATCGGCCGTTTTCTTCTCCCGCAGCATCTTGTCAATTCGGTCGAATAATTGCTCGTTGGCCTCCTTATAGGGAAGAACAATTTCGCCCACTTCGCTGGGCATCAGTTCAAGGCAGCCACCACCGAAGTTGCGTCCAAGAATTTCTGCAAAAGCGAAAGACAACGAGTTGTAATAACTGGCTATAAATGCTTTTTTATTAACATCGGGATGAATAAAAACCCTGTGCATTGTGTCAGTTGTATATGCTCCCACTTCATTTAGCACGAATTTGGGGAACATATTGTTCCTGCGCAAGAAAAGGGCATCCGATTGTTTGATCGAAGGTATTACATACCAGTAATCGCGGATGCCGGTCTTATACCCTTTGTTGACACCTTCACTTTCTCCCGTAGACAAATATGCCTTTACGCCCTCATTCCCTTTAATGTGAGACTCCGGAGGGAAAACAAGGAGAAATGCTTTTGCGCCTGAATTTACATTGTTTTGCCAATCCGTCTCCGTGAATCTCAAACTGTTCACTTGCACACTCCGTCCGACCATAGGGCGCGCAATCTCGTTCAGTTGATAAAGATTAACGATGGACTGAGGAACAGTGAAATAATCATTTGCGCCCGTTGTTATTCCTACTTCCACGTCTGAATAGGTAGAAATTGTGTCAACATGCAGATTCCGGACTTTTTCAAGCAAATCCAGTTCCTCTTTATCCAGAAAGTAGTATGTCCACTTGTCCGTATGGAAATCAATCTTCTTAGTGGGGAATTTCAGCCGCGCCGGATCCAAAGTGCTTAATCCATCGGCATCTTTAACTTCTATGTGTTCAATCAGATGTTCTGCTGAACCATTCTTCTCGCAGAGCAATAAGACCACTTCCTGTTGGATGTCACCAAAAACCAAATCCTCAAACGAGATAATATTGATCTTGTTGAAGAAACTTGCCAGGTATTTCCTGAGCTGTTGGGCATACTTCACCTGCAACAATTCCGAGGGAACAACAAATCCAAGTTTGCCTTTATCCTTAAGCAGGGAACAGCAGCCCACAACGAAGGTAACCCATGCATTTGTCAGTTTCGTGCGCTTTAATCCTGCTCTTTTGAAAATCTCATCAGCAAGTTTTTGTTGGCTTTCATCGTAGTATTGGTATCGGATATAAGGAGGATTTCCGACCACCAGGTCGAACCGTTCAGTTGTTTCGAGGCAGAACCTATGAAAATCGGCATTGATGACGTTTGCTCCATCCAATCCGATGGCCGCAGTTTTATCGGCTTCCGTCTTTTCAAATTCGACGGCAGTCACACGCTTGAAGGCAGCACGCTCTTTGTACAGGCATTCCAGAAAGATTCCGTCTCCGCAACTTGGCTCCAGGATGTCTGCATTCTTACTTCCGTTTATCCCCCACTTTAGGATGAAGCGAGCGATGTCTTCCGGTGTATAATATGCGCCGCGGAGTTTCTCCGCACTTGCGTTCTCAATCAGCTGCATATAGCTCCTTTATTAGTGGTATCTTGTTCGCTTCCTCTTCGGACATTCCATACAAAGCATTAATCGCATGCTGTTGCTCGGTCTTCAGCATATCAAACTGACGACGCAGAGGTGTCAATTTCCTCGGGTTTGATTTGACGCCGGCCATCTTGTCTCCAAGATCGATGAGCCTCTTCTGCCTGTCAACAATGGCATCATGAAGAGCGACATCATCCCCATTCGTAAAATCAATCGTTCTTATGGGGAGTTGCTTAAGGACTTTGGTTCCCCTGGCAATATATCCACCCCTGAAAATCTCTCCATATAGGGAAGCCATCCATTCCCCTTGGACAGAACCAAGGATTGCCTGGATATAGTAAATGGAATAATGCTTCCCTTCGGGGACACGGACCATGCAATAACCGGCAGTGCCACCAGAAGTTACAAACGTGCCATTCGTATCTATCGCATACTTGTCGGCCTGGGACAGAACACCGACGACCATCTTCTCTTTGACTTCGCAGGCTTCCAGACTTTGTGATCTCCCATATCGATACCATTCATCTTTCTTGACTGGGGTAGGCTTGATATCCCGTTTCGGGCTTGCCAATACTGGCCTAAAGTCGGTCAAATACTTGAAAAATTCCGGATACTTTTTCTCTATAGTTTTGATTTTCAGCAATGTAAGTTTCCCGTCTTTCGCGTTGGTATAGGGAAAGATTACCCGGGCATTCGGCTCAAATGAGCGGAACGAAGTAAGGTTATCCTCTCCTTGTACCGTTTGAAAATACGGTTTGGTTACACTCTTCTCAATCTTGTATGTCTGCTTATTGGCTCCGACAAAATAATAGTATTTTCTGTCTGCCCGCGTCGGCGTGAAAACATAGACTTTGTTTGCGCTCGTCTGAATACCATTAAAGATGCATTCATCTCCAACAACTTCTGAAAGAGGGACGCTCTTTTCCCAAATCATATTAAAGAGGGCTTGGTGCTCATCTGAACAAAGCACCCATGTATCTTCGCTTAAACAGGACGCATTTCTCTCTGATATTGACACGCCTTTACGATTCCTGACACGCCACGCTGTAAGGTCTTCGACTTCAGAGAAGTGGAAAGTCGTATTCTTTTTCTTGTTCATAACAAGAATACAGGTGTATGTCGATTTGTCCGAAAAGACTTGAAAAGCGCCAAACGACAATATTGACTGAAGATACCCACCGTCTGCGATAATTCTGCGTAGCTCCTGGGCCGCCCCGACTTTCATAAACTTGCTGGGCACGATGTATCCAAGTTTCCCATCCTCTTTCAAAAGCTGTAAAGCGCGTTCGATGAAGAGAAAGTACTTGTCATATTGTTTATATGCGCTTTTGAAATGCTTAGGATAAAGCTTATGCTCAACGGGCGTCAAGTTTTTTATGTCCTCCGTCTTCATATAGGGCGGATTGCCAATGATATAATCAAACCGCCTTTCGGCAAAATCAAACGGATTGATACTTTCCTTTTCCTTCTCCGGGACATCTGCGGAAGAAAGCAGGCTGTTTCCGTAGAAGATATTTTCGTCAAGAGAAGGAAGGATGGGATGGAAACGAGACAAGGAATCGACATCTTCTCCTTCCAACAGCTTCAGTAACAGCCCAAATTTGCATGACTCAACTGCATTGAAGTCTTTGTCAACGCCGTAGATACACCTGGTCAATAAACTCCTTTTGGCCTCAAATGGAAGCTTATAGGTGTTTATGCTCGTCTGGATTAATTCCTGCTTGGCATTCTTCTGAAGATAATCAATCAATGTGTCTTGCAGGAGCTGAAAGAGTTGTAGCAGGAAAGCTCCTGAGCCGCAGGCAATATCCGCAATTTGCAGTTCGCACAATTGTTGCAGATTCTTCCCTTCAATCTGCTCGCCTATCGTTCGGGAGAGGATTTCCTGGATAATAAATGTAGGGGTGGTAACGATATCACGCTCCTCATTCTCAGGCTTGTTTACGATGGCAAGTTTACCTTTAACAAGGGCGAGACGCTGAGCAATGAATATTTCATAAATTCTCCCAAGAATGTCAGACGATAAAACAGAGAACGAATAAGGGCTTTCCGGATAATACAGCTGGCGAATGATCGTCCAGAAAGAAGACCGGATGTTGCAGACGATATCAGATGACAGACGTTCTGTAAACAGACCTGAATTGTATTTCCGGTCGGCCTCTCTGAACTTGCCAATCAATTCATTTCCATCATCCTTTTCTGCAATTTGCAGAAGTCTTTGATAGGTCTCAATGTTGCGGTCCTCACATACACGCAGGAAGAGAATTTTATTGATATAGCTCTGGACAATATCGCCGAGTTCGGGAAGTTCCATATCCGGTGAAACCGAAAGAATCTGCTCTCCTAATAATAATCTCCATTCATTGATTTGGGCAAGGAACAGGTCATCAACTGACTGATGGGAAACCTTCGATTCAATATCTTTCCAAATATCATCAAATGCACCAGAGTAGACCGACTCTTTACCAAGGAATTGCGAAATCTCTTCAAAGGCATTTTCGTAATCCTTGTAGTGGTAACTTTTGATGAGGGCGACAGTCCGGACATCTTCTTCTTTGACGGGATAAGACGTGTCATAGATGAACAGGTATTCAAAGTTAGACAAGACTGACACCTTCAGCCCCGCAGAGTATCCATAACGGCGTACTTGCTTTGCTGGATCATCTTCAACCTCTATCTTGACACAGGGCTTCTTTGCTTCAACAAAGAACTTGCGCTCTCCGAATAGACGGAAAGTGTAATCCGGTTTCTTGGAATGCGTCGAGGCATCTTTTTTCAAGGGCTCCTCCAACAGAACTTCGCGCTCATTGGTACGTTTCCCGGCAGAATTCTTTATATCCCATCCTAAAAGTTCGAACAAGGGATCTAGGAATTCACTTCGGAGCATCGTTTCATTGAATCGCGGAGTAAGATAATAGTCCCGATTCTGTTCGTACTTTCTGACAAGTTCATGTAATATGTCCTTTTCTTTCATAGTTCAAACGCACATTAGAGTATATGGAGATGATTGTCAGATGTGGAAATAATAAGTTCTCTAGCATCTACATCTAGAACTTTGGCTATTTCAACCAGTGTCTCCAGTGAAGGTTGCGCAGAATTAGTGCACCACTTTGATACCGTTGCCGGGTCTTTATGGAGTTGTTCAGCCAGCCATTTGCTGGTGCGCTTGTTTTCAACAAGGACGACTTTTAGCCTATTCAAATCTGCCATAGTCCAAACTATATTACATGTCCTTACAAAGATACTTTTAATATCTGAATAATACGAACCAATAGCTCCATTATTTTGCATAATCATTAAATAGAATTGTGAATAAGGCAAAAAGCTCTACACCATCAACCTAATCAACTTCCCATCCCGCACAAACATCTCCGGATTCCGGAACACAACCGCCCAAATCTGGTTCGTCCCCACCGGCTGCCCGTCCCTGCGCCGATGCAGCCGGCGCAGATTAATCTGCTCGGCCAGCGTCTCTGCCGTCATGCCTCGGCCCTCAGTGGAGAGCAACCAAACTATGGCTTCCTCAATTCTCATTCGGTTTTTGGGATTATCGCGGCAAATTTACAAAGCAAAAGTGCCAACTTCTGTCACTCGGCATTATTCTTTTTGCCGAACTTCTTCCCGGAATACGCCACTTGCTCCTGCAGCCATTTCTTGAACAGCTTTCCATCGACCACGGAGACCTCGTGCGCCAGCCCCAGGACAAATCGGCCGATTCCTTCAAACGAATTCACATCACCCTCCCAGAACCAGGTACGTTTCGCCTGACTGACCTCGGTAAAGGTAACGGGAAACTCCTCTGTAAGCAGATTCTTTGCTCGTAAAGACAACCTGAGCTTAACATGATCGATGGGGCTGCCGCTCATCCGGAAGGAATCAATCGGCTTTTCAACGTGCCGGCTTTCATTCTCCCAGCCGCCAAGCATTTCCACGCCGCCGATACGGGAAATCTTGAACACTTTGCTGATGCCGGCAACCGTATCATAGGCAATGATATCCACAAACTCCTTCGTGAACTTATAAGGCTCCACGATGTAGTCCTTGTCCTTCCCTGCGTGGGCCGAAGAATAGCTCTTCAGGCGTACCTGACGCTTGTTCTTGACAGCATCGGCAAGGACTTCCACAATGTCGAACTTGGCTTTGTTGTCGATATAATCGGCAATGGACGTAGAGTCATAAACAGCCGCCAGCTTATGCTTAAGGCCGGCTTTCAGGGAATTGGTGCTGTCCAGATTCTCAATCAGATGGCTGAGAATGATGGCTTCCTCTTCCGAGAAATAGACCAGTTGGGAGAGATCCTTGTACTCTTTGTCGTAAGACGTAATCTTGTAAACTCCTTCACTTATGCGCTGCACCACAAATCCGGCGCTCTTGAAGGTGTCAATGTAGCGGAACATGGAGCGTCTGGAGAGCTCCAGTTTGTCCGCAATCTCGTCAAGGGTATAGTTCGTGTTGCTTGCGAGGAGTTGAATCATGCGCAGCATCCTCTCTATTTTTGGTTGATCCATTGTTCGGTAAGGGCTTTAGCATAGCAAATTTAAGAAGAAAATTTCTATTCCCTGTATTCCTGATTCTGTGCTGGCAGGATCAGCTGTAATCCCGCTTTTCTATAGTATTTCTTTTTTGAACAAAGTGCAGTATTTGCGGATTATTTTGACAGAAAACTGCACTAAATCCAGAATTCCCATTATACAAAGTGCAATAAAGCCATTCTCGCAAATATAATTTTGCTTTTAGAAAAATAATGCTGGATAAAGCCTGCGCTACGGCAATATCTGAAAACGCAGATTCTTTGAAAAGCATTCAACTTTACAATTGCTAAATGAACAAAATTAAAATAATCCTCATTTTGTTTAGTATGGTCAACAAAATTTGGATTTGATATCAAGACCCCATTACTACTCCAAACTGGAGAAACTCCTCGGAAAAGGCGTTTTGATTGTACTCACGGGCCAGCGGCGCGTGGGGAAAAGTTATGTGATGAAGGAACTTGTCGCGCGTAAGGGACAAGAAGCGGGCTTGACAGCTCCGCAGGCAAGCCGATTGGAGCGACCCTTGGATTGCTTATACGGCAGAAAATGAGTATATTTGCACTGCAATAAACCACATGGAATATGAAATCACTTGGAGCAAAACCGTATCTTTTCCCGATGCCTACCTACATGATCGGGACTTACAATGAAGACAACAGCGTTGATGTAATGATGATGGCCTGGGGCGGCATCGTGGATATGAACATGGTCGCCTTGAATCTGGAGGCCAGCCACAAGACGGTGAAGAATCTGCGTGAGCGCAAAGCTTTCACCCTGTCCATCCCCGGAACAGACACCCTCAAGGAATCCGATTACCTGGGCATCGCCAGCGGTAACAAGTATCCCGACAAGTTTGCGGTGAGCGGCTTGCATGCAACAAAAAGCGAGAACGTGGATGCCCCCATCGTTACAGAATATCCTGTCACGCTAGAATGCAAGGTGGTGGAGTTCCAGGACCAGCCCTATGGTCTTCGTGTTCTCGGAGAGATTGTGAATGTACTGGCCGATGAAAAGGTTCTGGACGACAAGGGAAAGATTGACGCCGGCAAGCTGCACGCCTTTGCCTTCGATCAGATGCGCAATGACTATTATGCCATCGGCGAAAAGATCGGCACTGCCTGGCACGAGGGCATGCCGCTATTGAAGAAGTAGGACTATGTATCAGAGTGTGTCCAGCCCCGCTTTATGGGCTTGAGCATAGTGTAGCTTTCGGGGAATGTCGAACAGGTGCCCGTCCTTGCGGAAGTGGGTGCCTGTTTGTTTGAGGTGGAAAGGCACGCCACCGCGGATGCACTGTTCCCGGATGCTCAATACCCAATCGTAATCACATACACGCGCTTCCTTACCAGATTCTCCACCAACTGTGAGCTGTTCAATACCGCTAAGCTCCCCATGGAAGTCGATAGCTTCCAGGAGCGGCTCGCAGATGATTTCTTTGTGTGCAATGGGAAGGTTTTTGAAGATGGGCATCCGTTCATCGGCACGGCGCTGGTTCTCCATCGTGCAGCAGATGGTAACATTGTCATAGCCGCGGCCCCAGTTTTCTGGAAGGCAGTCAAGGATGCGTTCAGGACGCTTGGTGACCATATAGAACGGAAGGTCGCTGCGCTCACGAATCATCGCCCAGGCTTCCGGACGCCACGCATCGGCATCCTCTATGAAGAAATCAGAAGTGAAGCAGGTCCACATCAGCGTACCCGAAGGGATCTTGTATCGGCCGCTTCTATCCCGCTGAACAGGCATCCGGAACATGGCGGTTTTGTGGACCAGGTTGCTGTCGATGCCGTTGGATGAATCCCGCCGATAGACATAGCAATGCAGGCAGCCTTCGCTTTTGCGGTGACAGCCATGCCAGAGGCTCCAGAACTGGGGCTTCAAAGGTTCACGGGATTCTTCCTCGGGGAAGAGGCGGTAGTCGGTTTCGGTCATGTGCATGCAAATTTAGTTATTTTCGATGAGATAGGATAGCCGGACGGGGTCAGAACGCATAGTGAGATTGAGGATGTCGGCAAAAATAGGTAAATTTGCATATTGAAACCGCAAGGTAACAAACAACTAAAACATATATTTAGCATGAAAACAAGTACTAAAATCTGGCTCTGCGTGGCAGGCCTTCTTCTTATCATTCTCGGTGTCGTGTGTATCGCCAAACCGGACATTACCCTCGTTTCTGCCGCCTGGCTGCTTGGGTGCTTCACGCTCATTGCCGGTATCTCCAAACTGGTATTCACCTTCAAGACGCAAGCGTTCTTGCCGAACAGCGGAACCCGAGCCCTGAGTGCCCTGCTGGACATTTTCTTCGGCTGTTTCTTCCTGTTCAACGTCCTGGGGACGGCGATCTCCCTTCCGGTCGTGTTTGCCATCTGGATCATGATTGAAGGCATCGTCATCGCCGTACAGAGCTTCGACTACAAACGGGTCGGATTCCCGATGTGGTGGGTGCTTCTGCTTCTGGGAGCCGGCGCCGCCGTTCTTGGCTACTTCGGCCTTAAGAACCTGGATGTCACCGCAGGTGTGCTCTCGGCCCTTATCGGTTTAGCCATCATTGCCAACGGACTGGCCTATATCCTTGCCGTGGTGGGAGTGAACCGCTTTGAAAAGCGGGTTGACCGCCTGGGCCGCATCATCGACATAGACGAGCAGTAGGTGGAGTTCTAATTCACGGTGCTGGGGCTGGTGCTTTACACAAAACTGCCGGAAAAGAAATAACTGTGTTGCACAGATTTTGGCCGGGTCCTCATTCATCTGGGGACCCGGTTTCGTTTTTCATGAGGATAGCCGGGCAGGCGGCTTTTGCCGGCTGCCGGATTTCGTGACCAAGTCCGATTTTGACTGGGCTGTGGCCGAGGCTACCCGCAAAAAGAAAACGGACTTTTCAAAGGTGGCGTTTTTCCACTATGAGGAAGGCCGATGAATACCGGCCCCCACATGAAAAGAAGCGACAGGATGAGCGCAATCCTTCCAAGGACATAGAACATGGTGACGTGGGATGTGAACCACGCAGTAATGCCAAGCGCAGCGCAGGCAATGACAAGGACATTGCTCCATTCCATCAGCGAGTGCGCCTTGGCAAGGAGTTCGGGATTCGGGGCCTTATGATCGAGAGTGTCTTTATTTAGGTGCATTGACTAACTATAAGTTTCTGTTTTTCAACATGTTCCTTTACGACATCCTTTACGACATAATGACGAAAGTTTCTAAAAGCTAATTGATGTCGAAAACTGCTTTGATGGTCTTGACGATGGTATTCACATCGGTTCCCGCTGCACCAATCCGGCCAATGAAATCATCGTGCGGGAGATCGTCTTGAACCAGGGAAAAGAAATCGGCCATATCCTCACGGATGGAAGTCGGCAACGATACGTGAGTTTCAGGGTCAAGGGTGAGTCCAAGGCGGATAACATCATTCTTGTGTTTGGTGATGTCTCCGCTATTGATGGTTTGTCCATCTGCCCTGGCCTGTCTGAGATTGATATATGCTTTGGCTTTCAGTGGAATAAGGGCCACATTGTTTGCGATATGCACGTCGGAGAGCATGATGCTGTTGGCAATGGTGAAATGATAGTACTCATCATTGAGCATGATGGCAGACAAACTGGACAGTTCTTCACCGACAGGGATGGAGCCAATGACAATATCCTTCGGAAGCTCAATCAAATCAGGCTTCCGGGACAGAAGCTCTAGCTGAGCCGGGTAGTTTGCGTCCGTCGGCTGATAAAAACGATATAATTCGGACCTGTCTGTTCCTTTCTGGCGATGCACATAACCTGCGTCGCGAACAAACTGCCAGAAGCGCTTCACGAATGAACTAGTAAGAGCCTCTACTACAAGGATTATATCCAAATCCTTCGTTGCGCGAGGGACAAGGCGGTTTTCCTCCTCCAGCAGATTGCTGGCGGCACCGCCAATGAGTACATAATTGCCGTCGAATCCGGCAAAATATTCTTTGAATTTGTCAAGGCCTCTTACCATTGGACTTCTTCCTTAATCTTTTCCAGTTCCATTTGTACGCGCTCATCCCCATTCTCTTCCAAGGACAAAATTAGGGAAATCTTGTCACATAATCCATTCGTTGCAAGGTTTTTCGGGCTATACGCCCATAACTCAATGGTATTGAACGCATTGTCATCCTGGGTCAATGTAACTTGGCAGTCCTTATCCACAGCTTTGCTAACGCCATTTGCGACCAGCATAGACAACTGCTCCAAGGCATATTCGCCGCAGAACACACCATCTACGCCATCCAAGGATTCTTCCGTATGAATGGATTTCAGCACAGGATTTCGAAAATGGGGCTTGAATGCATCCAGCGTTTCTTTGTATCCCGGCAGGGAGAGTAGTACGGACCTTCCTTGCTTTTTAAGCTGGAACACATTGTCACCTATCCATTTGAGCGCACGTGAAGCGTTTAAGTATGGTATGGACAACATCGATGAAAGTTCCTTGGCGCTTTTGCCGTTCAAATCGCCTTTCTGCAAATGATATAGCACAATGAGCTGGGCGGCCGGCGGCATCTGGCCTTGAGCCTTATGGGACACCTGGCCGCCCAAATCCACCAGAAGCGACGGCATGAACATCCGTTTGCCTGGCACGACGAAATCAAGGCCGCGCTCGATAAGTCGGCAAGTCTCCCACGCCGAAGGATCCGGGATGACTAGGATGACCGGACAATCCACTGAACGTCTAATCAAGTCGGCATCCTTTTGGTATCCCAAGGGCGTAGTCTGATATTTCGCACAGGCAAAGCAAACGTCCTGTCCCAAGACAGACCCCGCCAACAACTCATATCTGGACGTAATGATAAGCGGCAGTTTCTTTGCTTTGAATGCCGTTAAGTGCACATCCCAGCGAAGAGCAGAGGTCAGATAATCGTATAATTTTTTCTTCATTTTGCAATATATCATTTACTTTGATATGTTGCAAAATTAGAGATAAATATTTGAATTAACAAGAATTCAGACAATTTATAGAGGATAGGGTCATTTCTCCTGTTTGGGAGCCGTCATACCTATCCGGAGCAGGTCCGGGTCGGCAATCGATTTCCTCACAACAAATCGATTTCCTTGAGAAGACCCGGGGTAATCACATGGTCAACACGATACTTCGCAGCCTCTGCCTGACAACATGTTCGCATGCTTAGAAAGTTCTCAGTCGTTGAAACGGAAAGGCGTAATTTTTACGTTATCGCCGTAGATGGTCCTGAAGTCATCCCGCATGGAGATGACATGGTAGCCGGCGTCCCGCCACTGGTCCCCCAGTTTCAGGGCTTTCTCACGGTTTGCGTGGTCACGGGCCTCGTCATCGGCAATGAGCATAAAGGCGGCGGTCTTGTACACGGAATTGCTCAGGCAGAAGTTGTGCATGGCGCAGTCGCCGCTGCTGTTGCCGAACGAGAGTACCGGCACCTTGCCAATCTCCTGGGAGATTTGCAGTACCTTGTTGGTTTTGAGGTTCTTGATGATCAACTGGTCGGTGCGTACAAGATCTTCTTCCTTGTCAAAGGTGTGGTTGACCCCTTCCTCGCTGTTCTGCCCGGAGGATTGCAGTTTTACGTCCATGCCGATGACACGGTTGGGTGCGATGCCGATCGCCTCTACCAGCGCACGGCAGATAAAGCGGTCGGAGCCGGAAACCACATAGAAGGTAAAGCCGTTGTCCTCCAGGTAATCGAACACCTCCAGCATGGGCTTGTAGAAACTCTGGCCATAGGTCATCCCGGTAAAGCCGTTAGCCGGCCTGGCGGCGTATGCTTTCACATAAGCGTCGAACTCGGCAAGGGTCATCCCTGCGTAGGCCTTCGCCGCCGCCCGCGCGTGTTTCATGTCGAAATGATCGGGGAGATTGGTTCCCTTGCGCACAAAGTCCCGGATCTCCTGGGCGGTTTCCTTCACATCCGCCGGAGCCGTTTCCCGGTAAGCGGGGTCTTCCAGCACACGATATTCCAGAAGGTTGTATTCGAAGTAGGTCGGATAGAGTTCGCCGACGAAGGTCCCGTCCATGTCGAAGGTGGCAATCCGGTCTGCCGGTTTGATGTAATTCCTGGAGGAAGGATCCGTCACGTCCTTCACATATTCCTGCAGGGCGGTAAGGGCTTCGCAGGAATTCCATAGGGTGAAATACAGTTTGGGGACATCCGGATCCGTTTTGCTGCAGCTGGAAAACAGTACCAGCACAGCGGCAATCAGCACAATCTTTCTTGTTCTCATCATATGGTCACATTGTATTCCTTCTTGCCGGCGCCTACGGGCGCACCGAATTCGCGCATGGCTTTCAATACCTGTTCTTTCATGCTCTTACATCATTGCGGGTTATTACGACCGTAACAATCTGCACAAAGATAATGATTTTTCAGAAAAAGTATAAGCCCTCTGATACAGTTTCACGCTCGCACTCAGTCGTCTACGTTGAGCAACTGCCCATTCTTGTCGAACTTGCGGTGAGGTTTAAAGTGATTTGATTGATTTTGCAAGGTTGATCAGGTGGTCGGCAATACGCTCGGCATTGGAAGATAGTTCCAGATACTGCGCGCCCACGGAAGGCGTGCAGATGCCTTTCTCCATACGGGCAATGTGCCCTTCTTCCATCCGTTTGGTGTAATCGTCTATTTCTTCTTCAATGACGTTGGCCATGTCCAGGGCCGTGAAATTCTCATTCTGGTAGGCGTCCATCGCCTTGTCGAACAACTGATGAAGCAGCGTCTTCATCTGGCTGATTTCATACTTGGCATCGTCGGAGAACTGCTGGGCGGAATCGGCCAGAATCGTGGCATATTCAACGATGTTCTCCGCATAGTCGCCAATTCTTTCCAAGTCCCGGATATTGCGGTAGGTGCCTGACAGATAGGACCGGTCCTTCTCGCCAAGACCGCTTCTTCCACTGAGAACAACGACATAGTTCACCAGTGCCCGGTTGATGAAGTTGAGCTGCCGCTCGTCCCGTTCAAACGCTCCCCTTCCGGCAAAATCCAGCTCCACCGCCATATACAAGGCCCGGTCCACGTTTTCCATTGCGATGTCGGCCATCCTGAGAATCTCCCGCTTCACCTGGGAAACAGCCACCGGAGGCGTACGAAGCATGTTTTCGTCCACATAATGGAGGCTGAATTCGCCATTCTGCCGTATGGTGCGTTCCGGAATCAACTTGCTCACCAATCCCACCAATGCGCCTGTCAGGGGCAGCATCAGGACAACCGTAGTGGTATTGAAAAAGGTATGGAACATGGCCAGCTGCACCTGAGGGGCCGACGGGAACAGCCGCTCGAACACGCTGCCATAGGAAATGTCGAACCAGCCCAGCAACAGGGCGGCCAACATGAAAATGACAACGCCTGTGCAGTTGAACAGCAGGTGAATCAGCGCGGTGCGCTTGGCATTGGTCCCGCTGGCAACGCCGGCAATCACCGCCACGACGCAGGAGCCGATGTTGGAACCCAACGTCAGGTAAATACCTTGGTCGATGCCGATGAGCCCGGTCACCACCATGGCCAGCGCAATGGACGTCATCACGGACGAGCTCTGGATGATGGCCGTCAAAACCGCGCCCAGCAGCACCAGCAGGACCGGATTGCCAATCCCGGAGAGAAAGGTCTTTACCCCGTCAAGGGCCGCAAACGCCTCCATGGAGCCGCTCATGAGTTCCAGTCCCACGAACAGCAGGCCGAATCCGGCGAGGATGCCGCCCAGCGTCTTGGGACCGCTTTTCTTGGCAAAGAGGCTCAGGAATGCGCCCAGTCCGGCAAAAGCGGAGAAGATGACGCTGGTGGACAAAGAATTGCCACCAAACATACCCAGGGCAACGATTTGTGCGGTAATTGTGGTACCAATGTTGGCACCATAGATGATGGTGGCCGCCTGCGAGAGCGAAATGATGCCGGCATTGACAAAGCCGATGGTCATCACGGTGGTGGCACCGGAACTCTGGATGGCTGCCGTTCCCAGCGCACCAATCCCTACACCCATCAGTTTGCTGTTGGAAGCCTTGGAAAAGAGTTTTTTGAGTCGCTCCGAGCTCGCTGCTTCCAGATTCGAGCTCATCATCTGACACGCAATCAGGAATACGCCGATTCCTGCCAAAAGTGTCAGCAAAGAGGTCATAATTGCTGTTAAGTCCATAAAAAATGTTTTGAAAGAAAGACTTGAATGCTTCTGAAACAGAAGGATTCAGCCTACAGCCGGAGTGTGCAGGCGGTCAGCCACAGCCTATCAAAACCCACATGGATGGGACGGACAGGGAAAACAGGGGTAAAACCGGATTTGCCGTCTGCAAATGCATTTTTTGACAGGGTCTGGACGTTTTCGCTCACCCGCTGCTGGAAGCAAAGGACAACTTCCTGTTCTACATCACAGGCGTCTTCAAAACAAACTTCCTGTATGGAAGATGTTGTATTGACATACGAGACACTTTCCGGCAGCAATGTCAGAAACAGCGCAAGAAAAAGTGTCAGGATTCTCATTTCTGTTTGTTTATGCAAAAATTGTACCCTATCTGGGTTAAAAGGCAAAATCCACCAGAATGGGCCGGTGGTCGGACGTGTCGTAGTAGTTCGACATGGCCCAGATCATATTCGTCCAGGACTCATTCAGTACCAGCGCATTGCGGACGCGCCCGTACATCGCGGGCGATGCATAGATGAAGTCGTACCGCGGCGGGGTGTTGCCGGCCGCATCGTTCGCCCAGGTGCGCGTGGCAAAGAAATGCCCGGGATACTGCAGGCCGATAATGTCCTGGTACGGGGTTTCGTTCAGGATAAAGTCATGGCTGCTCAGGAAGGGACTTCCATCGGGCAGGCCGTAATGCCAGTTGTCCAACCGGCTGCGCGTGTTGAAATCGCCCATCATCAGCCAGTTCTGCTCGCCGGCGAACTGCGGGTCGCCGATGCTCCGCGAGCAGATGTATCGGATTTCAGCCTCGCGCTGGGCGTTGCCGCCGGCACTGTTCGCGCTGTCGTAGCCCTGGTTTTTGAGGACGAACTTTGCGTAATAACTATAGGCGTGCGGCCACAGGTGCAAGGTAACGAAATTGACTTTCTCGCCATTCACATCCACTTGCTGCACCGCCGCTCCGTGCGCCACCGGGCAGTAGCCCTCGGGGCACTGCTGATGGTAGGCGGCCGCATGGCTTTTGCCGTCGGTCCAGGCGTCGGCCAGCTGCTGGTGCGCCGCGTCGGTTTCGGTGATCACGGCCAGCGTCTTGATGGGATATCGTGACGTAACCACCTGCGGATAATAATCGTCGGCATAGATGCGCCAGCCTCCGATAGCCGTATAGGCATGGCCGTACGAGGCGGCGAATGCCTGCCACCCGCCCGGGAAATACCGGTCGGATTCGGCACACTGGGAGGTGCTGCGGTTCTTGTAGATAGACTGGGCCTCGCACCATACGCAGACGTCGGGATCGTACTTCCGGACAAATTCGCGGAAATGGATAAAACCGTCCTGCTGGTCGCTCCACATGCCGTTCTGGATGTTCCAGTACAGCACCCGGAGTCCTTTTTCGGGACGGCTCATCTGCGCCGTTTCCACCACTTTGATATTGTCCAGGTAGAAACCGTGATGCAAGGTCTTGTCGCTGCTGGCACCCGCAAAATATAGCATGGTCCCGTTGGTCGCCTTGGACACTTCTACCGTGATGGTATTCCAGCCGCTCTTGAGCTGTTTCCGCGGAAACAGCAGGGCGTGGTCGATGCCGTCGTGCACATCGGTCAGCGCATAGGACGTACCATTGAGGGTCGCAGCGGTGATGACGCCGGCGAGGCACACCTTGAAGCAGAAGGCGTCGGTCATCGCGGGATCCGGCATCACATCGAACGAAACGCGGATGTCGGAAACGTCGCGGATGGCCGACAGCATCGGCGTCTGGACAATGCCTCGCTTGCCGTCACCATTCACCCCGCAGGCCAGGTGCCCGGGACGTTCCGATACGCGGAACAGATAGACCCAGGGCGCAAAGCCGCGGCTGGTCAGATATTCAGCGGAACAGACGTGCGAGGTACCCACCGTTTTCCAGACGGTGGATTTGAAGGAAATGTGGCTGAGCGGATTCTCGCAGTCATCCTTGAAATGGTCACTCTGGATGGCCGGCCCCTCGGTCAGGGTGCAACGGTCGAACCGCTCTTCAAAAAGGACCGTCCCTTCGTCTTCCGGTTCCGGTTTGGGTTCCGGTTTGGGGGCGGGAGGTTCCGGAATCGAACGATCTTTGCAGGCTGTCGCACCGGCCAGGGAAAAGGCCAGCGCGACAGTCGCAAAAATCGATATACTCCGGAGAGTCATTGCCTATTGAGGCAAGGTTGTACCGGAAGCAGTACCCTTGCTGCCGGAGCCCTGCACCAGGTCGTTGAGGTTCGCAGCCGTAAGGGCCGTGCCGTTCACGCTACCGCCCGCGATGCACTTGTCGAGCGTTCCGGAAGCGTTATTACCCGCGATGGATCCGGCCGCCGCCGCATTCGCACAGGTAACCGCACCGGTGTTCTTCTCCAGCGAGAGAGTCAGGGCAACGACATTGGCATCACTGCCGCTCAAAGGAGCGATATAGCCGATCACACCACCGGCCATTGCCGCTGCATTGTCGGACGTAGAGGCGCTCACCGCACCGGTATTGACGTTCCCAGAGGTTTCGATGGCCCATTTGTTCTTAATGAGTGCGCCATAGATACCACCGGCATAGACCGCACCCGCGGCAGCATTGGTCACCTTGACCGCAGCCGTATTGGTGTTATCCTTCACGCTCAGGGCCAGGCTGCCTTCACCGAGGATACCGCCGGCCGCCACCTTGTTGGCGTGGGTGGTGGTATTCTCCACCGTAACCGTCACGGCACCCTTGTTGGTATTGCCAGCAATGATGTTATCCAGGGCAGGTTCTGCCGCCGAGGCCTTGGAAGCCTCCTGGAAGCCGATGATACCACCGGCGCTCTGCCAGTTGGCATTGGCCTCCTGGGTCAGCGTAACGGTGCCCTCGTTGACACAGTTCCGGACCTCGCCGCTCTTGTTGAGCACACCCATGATACCACCGATACGAACCACCTGGAGCGTATTCGCGGAAACCGCACCCTTGTTGGAGCAGCCCGTGATGATACCGCCATTGTAATTGGAACCGATCACGGCACCGATACTCATCCACGTGGAAGGAGTCTCTTTCTGGTCATAGGCAATGGCGCCCGTATTCTTGCAGTCCTCAACGGTGACAACGCCGTTGATACGGCCGATGACACCACCGATATGCAATACCTTCTTAACGGCCAGCGAATAGGTCTGGTCGGCCTCGTTCGAGCAACCGGTCACGGTAGCGCCCTCTTTGTCCATGAAGCCGACGATACCACCGAAGTCGGTAATCTGGGTAGGCGTACCGGTAGCCTGAATGGTGGCTTTGTTGACACAATTTTTGATGTAGGAGGTAGCTCCGGCATGGCCGACGAGAGCACCGACACCCACTTCGGCAGAAGCGGAAACCGCCACATAATTAATGGTAACGAAGGTCTTGATGTTCTCCAGGGTACCGTTGTTCTCGGCCACCAGACCGGTGAACGAACCACCCTTTCCTTCAGCGGCGCCAATCACACTCTTACCATCGTAGGTGAGGCCGTCCTTGGTTCCGAACAGCAGGTTCTTGATGGTACCGTTGTTCACCAGGAACAAACCGGCCGTCGCAGAAGAAGAGGAAGAAGTGATGTTGTAAATCTTGTGGTTGCCACCATCAATCACCACCGTGGCCGGCAGTTCGGCCTTCTGGAAATTGTCGATGGAAGAGGCGTCGATATCAGCCAGAACCTTCACAACACCATCCGTCTCCCACTGGGAATAATCGGTCGCCGTCAGGAAGGCCTTGAGGTCATCGGCAGTCTGGATGCCTACGCCCGTATCACCACCGCCACCGCCGTCCACGACGGTCGGATTCTCGTACGTACCCGTACTGGAGGCTCCCTGGATGAGGGTAGTGACATTGGTCGTCGTCACAGCCGTGCCGTTCACTTTACCGCCCACCTGGGAATTGACCAACTTACCGTTGCCGTTCAAACCGGCAATGGAACCGGCGCCGGCCGTATTGGCGCAGACCACGTCGCCCGTGTTCTTGTCATTCGTGAAGACCTGGAGACCCGCGTTGGCATCGGAGCCTGTTGCGGCAGCGATATAGCCCACGACACCACCGGCCGTAGCCGCCTTATCGTCGGACGCAGAAGCAGAGACCGTACCGGTGTTGACATTGTCCCCGGCCTGGGTCTCGGAAGGATTCCGGATCAGCGAGCCACAGATACCACCTGCGTGGACGGCACCTGCACCCTTGTTGACAACCGCCACATCCGCGGAATTGGTGTTGCCCGTTATGCTCAGCTGCAGGGAACCCATACCCAGGATGCCGCCGACGCCTACACCGTTGGCATGCGTGGTCGCATTCTCGATACTCATCGAGACATTACCCATATTGACGTTGTCCTTGATGACATTGTCTTTGTCGTTGTTGCCGCTCTTCTCCTGGAAACCGACGATACCGCCGGCAGCCTGCCAGTTGTTGTTCGGATCGGCCTGGTTCAGAACCACCGCACCCTTGTTGGTGCAACCGGAAACCTCACCACCGGTGTTCATCACACCCAGGATACCGCCGATACGGACCACCTGCTGGTTATTGGAAGAAACGACACCATTGTTGGTCGATGCCGTCAGCTTGCAACCCTTGTACATGGTACCCACGACACCGCCGACACTCATCCATGTGGAAGGAGCAACTTCCTGGACATAGGACACATCGCCGTTATTGACAAGTTTATCGAAGACAGCCGACACATCGGAGCGACCGACGACACCGCCCATCATCACAACTTTCGCAACTTTGATACCCACCGACAGGTTGGCATAGTTGGTGCAATTCAGCACCTGGGAACCAGCTGCAGGGATATAACCCAGGACACCACCGAAGGAGGTCTCCACCACGATGGTACCGGAGGTCTCGATCGTCGCATGGTTGGAGCAGTTCTGGATGACGGAAGGACCCGCCTCCGTGCTGCCGGCCGTACCGACCAGGCCACCGACGCCGAACTTGCCCTCGGCACCTTCGCGAGCCACGAAGATGACCTTGGCGAACGTATGGACATTGTCCAGGAGGCCATTGTTCACGGCCACCAGACCGGTGCTGGAACCACCCTTGCCCTCGGCTGCGGCGATTTCACTCACACCATCATAAGCCTTGCCATCCTTGGAACCGAAGGTCACATTCTTGATGGTACCGGAGTTGCTCAGGAAGAGACCCGGCGTAGCGGCATCGGCCGCTACCTTGAAGTTGTAGATCTTGTGGTCCTGGCCATCGAATACACCACTGTACGCCGAAACCGGCTTGATGGTGGCACCGCCAAGGTCGATGTCGTTATAGACTTTCGTCTCATCGAGTGCGGTGAACGAAGGAGCCAGCTCCAGGAAGGTCTTGAAGTCGTCCGCATTATAAAGGGCCGTTCCCGGAGCAACCGGACCGGCCGGAGCGGCCTGGGCGATGGTAATCTCGGCAGGTTCGCCGCCTTCGACGCGGATGGTAATCTTACCGCTACGGGGCGTTTCCTCAACCGTATTCTCCGCCACGGAGAGGGTCATCGTCTGGGTGGCCCGGGTACCTGACTTCGGATCAAACTGAATCCAGTCCACATCGCAGGTAGCCGTCCAGTCAACATTGGCCTCAAATGTAACCGTAAGGTCGGAGGCCGCCGCAGGGACATTCAAGGTAGGACGGTCGATCTTGACCGTCGGCGTGGATCCGGGGACATCCTCAACCATCTGCTTGCAGGCAAACAGGGAGGACAGCGCCAGGATAGCTATTGCTATATACTTGAATTTCATACTTTTATACTTTATTGAACTTTAGAAAGAAGCCACTTGGGGTAATTGGTGCAGATGCAACGAAGGTCTTTGTACCGGCTTACATAATAAGCCACGCCTTCCTCGCTATAGATGGCATTGCTGTCCCCTTTTTTCTGGTCCACATTAAACACACTGAACTTCATACCCGCATTGAGATACTGGTCAATGGTCCGTTTGGGCGTACCCGTCGCAAAAGGCTCGACATTGAGCGCGCACATATTGGCCCAGGTAAAGCCCTTGGCCAAATGCTTGGACGGCTCATACGTCGACATCCAACCCACCGGAATCCCATACTTGACCTGGCAGGCCGCCGCGGCGGTAGCAACCGTCTCGTTGCCGGTGCAGATAAATTCACAGAATTTTTCCGCATGGCGTGCCGCGATGATCTCACAGGCACGCGTGACCGCCTTGCTGGGATAATCCGGGAAGCCTTCCAGATTCTTGATATCCAGACACAACTTCGTACAGTTATCCTTCACCTGGACAATGTCCAGAAAATCGGTCAGCGTGGGGATCTCCTCACCGTTGGTCAGCTTGCCGGCCCGGCGGATTTCCAGCACCGTGTGTTCCCAGGGACGCAGTCCATTGATAAAGAACTTATCCTTGGCGTGGGCAATGATCACGTCATTGTCCTTGGTCCAGTAGATATCGCACTCGCTGGCATAGCACTTCAGGCTCATGGCGTACTTCAGCGAAGCCCTCGAATTATCCGGCTGTCCGCATTCGGCCGATCCGCCCCGATGGGCGACCACCTTGTTGGTACAGATGGTCGGCTCCGTCGGGCGTTCGGAATCGGGCGTCGGCGTATCGCCACCGCCGCCACCGGGGACCGGGGCAGGCGGGTCGATATTCAAATCTTTCCCGCAACCTACCGGAATCAGCGACAGGAGGGCGGCTGCCAGTAGCATCGAAATAAAATTCCTTCTCTTCATTACTGGGCCTGGTTGATGGTGTAAATGACAGAACTCTGGTCACTGACCGTGAAACGCAGGTTGGCCATGCGTTTGGCACCCGTCGTATTGGCATCGACGGTAACCTGGACGGCACCGACGGTATAGGTAGCGTCATCGCCGCCATAGGTACCCGTAAAGGTGCGTTCCACCGTGGTCTTCTCCACATGGATCCAAGAAGGATTGAGGTCAACAGAAACCGTCCAGGGCACATCGGTGTCAAGTCCCTGGTTCACCACCACGGCCGCCGTAAAGACGTCTCCGAATGCGGAGATGGTGGCCGGTGCGGGCGTAAGGGCTACACGCAAAGTAGTCGTATCTGCCCCGTCCAAATTGGGATCTTTCTGGCAGGCAACCGCCGCCGTCAGTGCGCACAGGATCAGTAGCGCCCATTTCATGATATTCTTTTTCATACTCATTCGGTTTACAGATTACTGCCAGCCATTGAGCTGGTGCAGGTTGGTGTTCTTGTTCAAAGAGCTCTGCGGGATGGGCCACAACAGGATGTTGGGGTTCTTCGCACGCAGGTCGGCAAAGGTCTGTTCAGGAATCTCCGAATTGGGAACGACATCCCAGATCATACCGGTACGGATCAAAGCCCACCAGATCACACCTTCGGCCGGGAACTCCAGGAAGTACTCTTTCATGATGCAACCCAGGGCACTCTCTTTATCCGTATAGGTATAATAGTTGTCCTTTCCGTAGGCACGCTTGGCCAGGATGTTCAGGGACTTCAGCGCATCTTCGTATTTCCCTTGATAGTATTTCAGCTCCGCATGCATCATCACAGCCTGTGCATATCGATAGTACAGCAGGTCATTGTCCAGCTTCATCGTACTTCCGGTCATGTCGCCCAGGAGCTTGTTGCACCAGCTGATCTCACCGCCGTCGGCGCCATAGTTGCCGATACCCAGGTTGGTATCCACGCGTTTGTCGCCTTCGGCCTTGCTCTTGAGCAGCTCGGTCTGGAACTCTTTGGAGTAGTGCCACCACTGCGTGGAAGAAATCGGAACGGGGTTCTGGCGATACGTGCTCTTGATGTTGTTGGACGTGTGGCAGAAATAAACCTGATAACCGGCCGTAGAAGTCGCCGAGTTGTTCATCGCAAACACGATTTCCGTATTCTTGCGGTTATTGCGGTCAAAAACCTTGGAATAGTCAGACAGGAGCTTGGATGAAGAAATGCCGATGGCGTTCAGGGCCGTTTCAGCCATACCCAGGTAGGTATCGCCACCGTTCTGCGTGGTGTACATCCACAGGGCATATTCAGCCTTTAGCATGTTCAGGGCATCCTTTGTACCAAAGTACTTTTCGGACCCCAGCACGTCGCCACAAGCCTCACAGGCGGCTATATCCTTGCCGATCTGCTCGTACACCTGGGCGGGCGTAGCCTGGGAAGGATAGGTCTCCGGCTGGGAAGTGCCCTCAACCGGCACCAGGTTCATCGGGACCTCACCCCAGAGGCGGACCACATAGAAATACATGAAGGCACGGGCGAAATAGGCCTGGGCGTTGGCCCAGTTGACCATCGTCTCCGTGGCCTTGCATTCTCCGGAATGCGCCAGGATGGCGTTTGCCTGGTCGATAGCCTTATAGGCATTGGCCCAGCCGATGGTGTTCCCCGGCGCGAGCGTCTGGTGACGGCAGGAAATCTTGAAGTTATCCTGGACCTTATCTTTCATGGAAGGGCCCCACATGATGTCGCCCACGCGGACCTCGCCATAATAGAAGACATTGGCTTCGCTGGCCGAGAAGAAGGCGCGAACCCGTTCGTACAGGCCGGGAACAGACTGTTCCAGGTCAGAGGGGTCCTGCCACATGTTACTGGCAGAAAGCGCATTGTCGTAAATAATATCCAGGTCGCTGTGGCAGGCGGAAAGACCGGTGAGGCCAAGGGCCGCCACGAAGAGATATATAATTGTCTTTTTCATCTTTACGCTGCGTTTAGAAGGTAATCTTAACATTGAACAGAATCTTCCGCGTAGAAGGCAGCAGGTTACCGTTCGAGTTGGCATTGTTCGTCGAAGAGTACATACCGGCATCGGAATCGGTAGCGATACCCGTTTCCGGAGAGATCGCACCGCTTACGCGGGTAAAGTAGTACAGCGTGTTACCGGTGATTCCCACGGTGAATTTCTTCATGTGCAGGAACCGGGCCCACTTGTCGGGCAGGTCATAATAAATGGATGCGTCGCGCAGGCAGAGGTAACTGGCATCCTCCACGTTCCAGTCGGAAGCACGGGAGTAGTTACGGTTACCGTAGTCAGCATCGTTCGGGAAGAACCGGGCGGTACCGGCACCGTCGCCGGGCCGGCGCCAGGTACTGTTGAAGAGGCCCACGTCCACGTTGGAGTTGGAGTAACCCAGCGTATTCTGGATCATACGGGTCTTCATGTAGTTGTAGATGGAATGACCCAATGCGTAGTCGAAGTACACATTGAAGGTGAAGCGCTTCCAGTTGATGGTATTGTTGATACCACCCATGGAATGCGGCATCACGTTACCCAGCAAAAAGAGGTCGGTACCATCAATCTGCTCCTGGCCATCTGCCGTCTTGGCCGTACCGTAGCGGTTGACCCACTCAAAGTCACCCGCGTCCTTGCGGCCTTGGATGGACAGACCGTCGTTGCGGCGATAACCGTGCGACTGGGTATCGTAGTAGGCAGCGGCGGCCTGCTCATCATTCTGCAGGATGCCCGCCACTTTGTAACCCCAGATACTGCCCAGAGGCTCGCCGACGGCCGTACCGCCGAAGCGGTAACCAGTTGCCGTCACCGCGCCACCGATCCGGTATCCCTTCTCGCCGGTAGGCGTGCCATCCACATCCAGGATGTCGTATTCGTACTCATCCGGCAGGGAAAGCACCCTGTTGCGGTTGAAGGAATACGTCAAGTCGGTCTCCCAACGGAAATCCTTCTTGGCGATGTTCACCGTGTGGAGTTCGAACTCGAAACCGTAGAAGCGGACACTACCCACATTGGACTGCACGCTCGTCAGCTGGGCGGTATCGGGCAGGGTGATGCCGAAGATCAGGTCGGAAGTAACCTTGTTATAGTAGTCCGCAACCACGCGGATGCGATCCTTCAGGAAGCCCAGGTCCAGACCCAGATCGAACTGGGTCGTGGTTTCCCATTTCAGGTCTTTGTTCTGCATGGTGGACGGGAGCAGGGTGTTGTATCCTGCATACGTACTGGTAGAATAAGCGCCCAGCGGAGCCGTCCGGGAGATATCGTTGTTACCGGTCTGACCGTAGGAAACACGCAGCTTGAGGGTGTTCACCGTCTCTTTCAACGGAGCGAAGAACGGTTCCTCACTCACCAGCCAGGCGCCGGAGACCGACGGGAAGAAACCCCATTTGTTCTTGCCCAGGAAGAGGGAAGAACCATCGGCACGCATCGTAGCGGCCACGATGTAGCGGTCTGCCCAGTTATACTGGGCACGGGCGAAGTAGGAGATCAGCGCCGTGTCGTAACGCCGGTTGGACATATCCATCGTACCGGAGATGTTGTCGCCGCCGGACTCCAGATACGGGATCTTGTCCGAAAGCGAGCCCTGGTTCTTTGCGTTCAGGTACTCATAGTGCCACTTGCTCCAGTCGTAACCGGCCGTCGCCTCGATCTTGTGCTCGCCGAAGGACTTCTTGGCGGTCAGGTAGGCCTGCAGGGACTGGCGGGTGGTCTCGGTGCGGGTTTCCGTGGTAGCACGCTCGGTACCGATGAAGTTGACGGAACCGTCATACTCGCCGCGGGCATAGTAGCTGCCCCGGTAGTTGTTGTCGTAGAAGGAATACTGGCCCGTAGCCGTCAGCCAGTCGGTGATGTTCCATTTCAGGTTGATGCTGCCCATGAAGCGGTTGGTCTCACGCTGACGGTCGTAGAAGACGGAATAGAATTCGGCCGTCTGCTGGGCCTTGTTCGTACCACCCATTGCGAAGGTGCCGTCCTCGTACTTGCCGATATGGGTCGGGGACATCATGATACCACGGCCGATGGCGGCGAAATAGTTGTCCGTCGTAGGCTGGGTCGTACCATGCGAAAAATCGAAGGTCGTGGAAGCTTCCAGGGACCGGGTCACCTTGAAGGAAGTGTTGCCGTGGAAGGTGAGGTTGTCGTAGGAGTTGGTCGGGAGCATGCCCTTATCGCCCACGTAACCGATGGAAGCGGCATACTTCATTCCCTTGTTGCCACCGTTCACACCCACATAGTGTTTCTGGTAGAAGACGTTGCGGAACCACTCTCTTTGCCAGTCCTTGCTGGTATAGATGATGGTCTTCGTAGGGTCCACCGGGTCCGCCATCGAAAGATAGCCCTCCGGAACGGCCTCGCCGTCATTCAGGTAGCGGGTGGAATAGACAGCCGTAGAGGTGGTGTTACCCACGCCGGCGCCGTTCAGGCCGTCCAGCACCAGGCTCGCATTCGGGCCCTGGGCCGCGGCGGGACGGACGATGCGGAGGAACTCGGTCGCATCGGCCAGATCCCACATCCGGGAGGGGCCGATGATACCCACCTGGGTATCGAACACGATCTGAGGCTCCTTGAACGCATCACCCTTGCGGGTGGTGACGAGGATCACACCGTTGGATGCACGGGCACCGTAGATCGCGGAGGATGCGGCATCCTTCAGCACCTCGATGGATTCGATATCGTTCGGATTGATGTCGCTGATGTCGCGCTGCACACCGTCCACCAGGCAGAGGGCGTCGTTGCTACGGTTGATGGAGGAACCGCCTCGGATGAGGAAACGCGGCGCCTCGCCGGCCATGTTGTTGTTTGAGGTCACGCGCAGACCGGTCACCTTACCTTTGAGGGCGTCACCGACCGTGGTAACAGGGGCGTCCATCAGTTTGTCGCCGTCCACCTTGGCGATGGCGGAGGTAAGGGTCTTGCGGTTCTGCGTACCGTAACCTACCACAACCGTCTCTTCCAGCAGGTTGCTGTCTTCATGCAGGGTGACGTCGATCTTGTTGGACGAACCCACGCGGACTTCCTCGTCCGTAAATCCGATGAAGGAGAAACGGAGGGTGGCGCCGCGGTTTACCTGGATGGCATAGCGGCCGTCCAGGTCGGTCGTCACACCGTAGGAGGAGCCTTTGACAAGTACGCCGGCTCCCGCCAGGGGTTCCCCAAAACCGTCGACCACCTTACCGGTGATGGTTACCTTTTCGCCGGTAGCTGCCTGCGAATCGGCCGTCAGGACAACGGTCTTTTTTACCATTTTCCAGGAAATTCCCTTTCCGGAAAATACTTGATTCAGAACTTTTTCGAGGCTGACCTGCTTCTCGTGAACGGAGACGTCACCCAGCTCTTTGTTGGCCAGGTCGGTCTCGTACGCGAAAAGGATTCCCGTTTGACGGGTCAGCGCCGAAGTAAAGCTGCGGACAGTCGCCGAGGACAGGGAAAGATCCACGTCATAGCGTCCATCCTGCATTTCGAAGCGCGCCTGCAAGGCCGGGGAGAATCCCAACCAGGCAATCAGCAGGACAACGCCGTACAAAATAGGGTTTTTACTCATAACGCATTTATGGTTGAATTGATTTGATGATATTGCATTGAATGCCGGTCATGTATTCCACCATGGAAATGACATCTTCCAGGCTGTCGCTTTTCAGGAAGGCGAGGTTGAAATGGCGGCCGTCCTTCTCTACGTCCCACTGCAGCTTTACCTGGAAACGGTTCTGCAGGGCTTCCATGATTTCCGCCACCGTCGCATCCGGTATCGACACCAGGTTGTACTGGCTGGTAATGAAAGCGGCCGCGTACACCGGCTCTACCCGGACATCGCCCGTAGATGCCTTGTAAACGGCCTTCTGGTTCGGAACCAGGGTTACCATCGATACGTTTTCGGGAGAGAGGACCCGGACGGAGCCGCGTTCCAGGAGGACCTGGGTCGTTTCTTCCCCGGCAGAGACGGAGAAGGCCGTGCCCAACACCTCGACGCTGATGCTGGAAGTCTTGACCACAAAGGGCTTGTCCTCGTCGCGGGCTACATCGAAATAGGCGTCACCGGAGACATAGGCCAGGCGGCGATGCTTCAAGGACTGCACATTATACTTCAATACCGCGCCCGGGCGCATGTACACATGCGTACCGTCTTCCAGGACCACGGGGCGGACCTCCTCCCCTTCCACGTTGGCAATCGTCTCGAAGGGAACCGATGCAGAAACCTTCAGGCGGGGGAATACCCACAGGCCCAGCACCAGGACCGCAGCCACGGCACAGGCAACCGCCCAGGTCCGCATCCACGGGAAACGGTGCCTCCGGGTGACGAGGGGGGTCGCCGCATCGATGCGGGCGTTCAAACGGGTGAGCATCCGGTCCGTATCGTACGGCAAAGCCGGCGAGGCAAGCGTTTCGTGCATCGAGAAACTGGCCGCCATCTCGGCGAAAATGCGGCGGTTTTCCTCCGATTCATCCAGCAATCGAAGCAAAGCCGCGCGCTCCTCCGGGGTATTTTCCCGGCGGAGATTTTTTAATACGAGAAATAAGAAATCGTCTTGCATACGGGATATATACAAACATCCCGGCAAAAACACCTAAAACAATTTAATTATTTTTTAAAATTGCCCGGAGTTGCTTCAATGCAAGATACATGTGATTCTCTACCGTACTGAGTGAAATGCCCAGTTTTTCCCCAATTTCCCGGTTGGTCAGCTGGTTCAGGTACGACAGGGTAAAAACCTCCCGCCGTTGGGGCGGCAAGGCCTCGATCGCCCGGGAGAGAGACGAGCGGAGATCGGTATTGAAAAGATTCAGGATCACCGGATTGCGGTCCGGATCGTAGTATTCCGCCATGCGGGAAACCAGCTTGGACTCATCGTCCGCATCCAGTGCCTCGGAGCGACGCTCCTTTTTGAGATAGTTCAGGCAGCGGTGATAGACCGAACGCAGCAGGTAGGCCTGCAGGGAGGAGCCGTCGTCATAAAGGGACGCACGGTTCTGCCACAGGCCGAACAGGACGTCCTGCACCACGTCGTCCGCCCATGTCCCGTTGATCCGGGACAGGAAAAGGCGGGCAAAGGCAATCAGCGAAGCGTAACGCTCCCGGCAGAAAGCGTTGAACGTTTCGCGGTCCCCTTCGCGGATACGGGCGATGATGTCCGTCTGTGGCATCGTACGTTCGAGGAATTAAGCCGACAAGGACCGATAGGCGGCGACAATCTCCTCCACCAGCGGATCACCGGCCGGGATGCCGGTATATTTCACCACCGTGGCGGCAACCCCCTCGGAAGCGATGCTTGAGCGCATCTCCACGCTTTGCGGATCCTCCGGATTATCGAAATGCAGGGCCGCACCGGCCAGCAGCACCAGCTTGTCGTACGGCAGCCCGTAGCCTTTTGCCGTCAGCATCGGCAGGACGATGCGGTCGTTCGGAGCGAGTTTGCGGAGGGGTTCGCGGCCCACGCGGTCGCAGACATCCTCCAGGAACGGATTCGAGAACCGCTTCAGGATGGTCTCGATATACTGCGCATGGGCGGCCGGATCGAACCCGAACTTCCGGACCAGACCGGCACCGCTCTGCTGCATGACGGTTTTTACCGTTGCCTGGATCTGCGGATCGGCAATGCTCTCGCCGATGGTCCGCAGGCCGCGCAGTTTGCCCAGATAGGCCGTGGCGGCGTGACCGGTATTCAAGGTAAAGAGCTTGCGCTCGATATAGGCCAGCAGGTTATCGACCGGGGTCATACCGGGGATGACCGGGACCTCGCCCACGAATCCGCTGCGCTCGGCATCCCACTCGAAGAATTCCTCGACAGCAACATCCAGCGGGATCTCGCAATGCACGGGCGGCACGATGCGGTCTACCGCCGCGTCGGGGAAGCCCACATGCGTTTCGGCCCAGGCCTTGGTCTGGTCGTCCAGCGAGGCGAACACCAGTTCCTTCAGCTGCGAAGTGGCTTTCAGGCCGTTCTCGCAGGCCATGACGTTCAGCGGCTGCTCGATGCCGGCGGCCTTGCGGGCAGTGATGCCGGCTGCCACGGTGGGCGCCACGAACTTCAGGATGCGCAGACCCACGGCCGTGGTGACGATATCGGCTCCCACGATGGCCTGGACTGCCGCGTCGCTGCCCGAATGGACGGCGGACACGCCTTTCACCTCAATATCATATTTTTTGTGATCCGTTACGTGGACGGTGTAGCCTCCACGGGCGTTGATCTGGGTCAGCAGGTCTTCTACAACATCGGCAAAGGTAACGGTATAGCCCGCCTGGGCGAGCACTGCTCCGATAAATCCACGACCGATGTTACCGGCGCCAAACTGTACTGCATGTTTCATAATCTAACTTTTTTTCGTTCTATTGTTTTCTGTATTCGTGTTCTATTGTTTTGCGATATAAACCACCGGCGAAAGCGGGGAAAGGTCGCGACCAGCGATGGCCAGGACCGCATAATTCTTCCGGGCCACCCCCGTGTACGAGGTCGATTCTCCCCGATAGACCAGATTTGCGTTCCACGCTTTCGATGTAGCGGAAGCGCGTTCCAGTTCGTACACGGCATAAGCCGTCGCCCCCTGGACGGCGGCCCAGGAAACCTTCGTCCCGTCCACGACAGGAGCGGGAGCAGCCGGGGTCGTACCGGCAGAGCCCATCGGCGGCACCAGCGAGCCCCCTTTCCGGTAGATGGTATTCTTGATACAGGCGTTCAGGTCGGCGCGCAGGATGCTCGCCGTACGGAACCAGACGTGACCGCCGCACCACGAGGCGTCGCGGCACACCTGCACCTGTTTTACAAACTCTTCCACAAATTGGAAATCTTCGTTCTTGGCCTGGGTGTAGTAGCTTTTTTCCATCTTGTACGCCGCAATCCCCGCGAAAACCGGCACCGCCCCCACCAGGCCGTTCCAATGTTTCAGCACCGTATCGAAGGCGGCTGCATCGCCCCGCTCCAGGGTCCAATAGATCTGCGGCACCACATAGTCGATCGTCCCCGCCCTGGCCCAGCGCGCCGGATCGGCATACTGCGGCAGGTACAGGTCGGAACGGCTGCGCGGCGACACGCCGAAAACGGCCCCCGGACGAGCGGCATGCGTGGCATCGCAAAGGGCCTTCACGCTGGCATCCACATTCGAAAAACGCCACTCTTCACGGTCCTTTCCGCCGCCATAGAGGGGGTAGGTCTGCGTCTCCCAGCCTTTCTGGTCTTTGTTATAACCCGAAGGGTAGAAATAATCATCGATATGCAAGCCGTCAAAGGGGTACTTGGTCATCAGTTCGGTGGCAATTTCAGCCAGGAAAGCGTGTGTCCCGGGGAGGGCCGGATCCAGATAGTGGCTGCCGGCATACTCTTTCACCAGCTCCGGATGCGCCTTCACCGGGCTCAAGGAAGCATGGGCCTTAGCGGTCGCCCCGATACGGTAAGGATTGATCCAGGCATGGATTTCAAGGCCCAGCTGGTGGGCTTTTTCTACCGCAAAGGCCGTGGGGTCATAACCCGGATCGATGCCTTCCGTTCCGGTGAGCACGCTGCTCCAGGGCAGCAGTTTCGACGGCCACAAGGCATCCATGTTGGAACAGACCTGAAAGAAGACGACGTTGCATCCGGCATCGGCAATACCCTCCAGATCCTTCGTCAGCTCAGCCTTCTGGACCGAGGAGTTCAACTTTGTCTTGGGCCAGTCTGTGCCCGAAACGGTGGCCAGCCAGGCACCCCGGAACTCATGGGAAAGGACAACCTTGTCGGTTGAAACGTTGAACTGATACGCCGCCTCATCAGCGTCTCCGGCCGGCGGCTGCGGTATTGGCGTTTCGGGCTGGGTCGTCGTTGTCGACTCGGGGGTATAGTTCTTCTTGCTGCAGGCGAAAGCCATGGTCAGCGCCACGGCACAGAATAAAAGGCTCCTCAATCTCATCAGTCAGCTCGCAATGACAGGGTGATCATTTCTCGTTTCAGCGCCTTCCCGGGGGCATATTCGCCACAATCGACCGCCCGGAGGACGTCCAGGTCGGCCCCTTTGAAAAGGGTTGCCTGCGCATCGGCTCGAATCAGCGCGATTTTGTCCATCGACTCCTTCGGGATGATCAGGTGGCAAGGGATAATGAAGATGACGGGGTTGCAGGCCACGGCGTGAGCAACAGCCCGCACACCCTCCGGATTCCCGCACAGGGCGGCAAATTCCGTGTAGCTCATCACGCGAGGGGAATTCTCGCCGTGTGTAAGCTCGAACAATTTCCGCCATACCTCTTTCTGGAAAGGCGTTCCATACAGGCAGAGATCTTCCCATGCACAGCTGCGGGACAGTTCCACCAGGGCCGCCGTCGGGATTTTCTCGGTCGTAACCTGCTCCACTTCCTCCGGCCGCAGCCGGGCAAGCACCGACGCCACTTCGGCAAGCGCCCGGTAATCGAACGACACCGCCGCAATGCGCCCGTTGACGCGGGTCACAATCCATTGTTTCTCCCTTTTCATGTCCTATTTATATAGAAACAATGCAAAAATAATCAATCTCTACCGGAATCACAAACTTTCTGCCAACGTCCCCCTGCCGGATTGTATTCTTTTTGCCGATGCCCTACTGCCAGATCGTCAAAAAGGGATCCCGGCCACAGTGCAGTCCTTTTCGCCAACCCGTTCGCCAACCCGTTCGCGGACCTTCCGGAAAAACGGCCCCTGGCATGGAAGGTCACCCGGAAAAAGGCAGGACCTTCCGGAAAAATGGCTCCTAGAATGGAAGGTCCCCCTGAAAAACACAGGACCTTCCGGGAAAATGGCTCCTAGCATGGAAGGTCCCCCGGAAAAGCGCAGGACCTTCCGGGAAAACGGCCCCTGGCATGGAAGGTCCCCCTGAAAAACGCAGGACCTTCCGGGAAAACGGCCCCTGGCATGGAAGGTCCCCCTGAAAAACGCAGGACCTTCCGGGAAAACGGCTCCTGGCATGGAAGGTCCCCCTGAAAAGCGCAGGACCTTCCGGGAAAATGGCTCCTGGCATGGAAGGTCCCCCTGAAAAACGCAGGACCTTCCGGGAAAATGGCTTCTGGCATGGAAGGTCCCCCGGAAAAGCGCAGGACCTTCCGAAAAAACAGCCCCTTCCCCGGAAGGTTCCCTAGATGGGAAGGTAGCCGTCCACCAAAAGGGCCGTTTTGGTGGACGGCGAAGGCGCGAGGCGGGGCGGGGCGGCATGAGGCGACATGCCACCCCCGGCTAGGGGGTGCCTGCGAAGCGATGGCCTTGCGCCGGGAGAGCAGGCGGGGGTCGCCGGTGCTGCCCTGGCTCGCCGGGTGCAGCAAGAGCAGACGCGTGCAGCAAGGGCAGCCGGGGGCGGCGGAGGGCCAGGGTCGTCAGTCGTTGTTCAATTCGGGGATGTCCACGGGACGGGGACGGGTGTCGCCCATCAGGTAGCGGGTGTAGTAGTCGGCCATGCGCCAGAAGAAATACTCGTTCATGTCGCCGAAGCCGTGACGCTGGCCCGGCAGGTACAGGAAGTCGAATCGCTTGTTGGCGCGGATGAGGGCGTTGACCACCCGGATGGTGTTCGCCGGATGCACGTTGTCGTCCACATCGCCATGCACCAGCAGCAGATGCCCCTTGAGGTTCTTCGCCAGCTCCTGGTTGGTATCGATCTTATAGACAAAGGTCGTATCGCCCTTGGCCACCTTCTCCTGGATGCCATGATGCTGCTCGCTCCACCAGCGGTTGTAGATGGAATTATCGTGGTTTCCCGCGCACGAGACCGCCACCTTGAAGAAATCGGGATATTTGAGGATGGCCGCCGTGGACATGAATCCGCCGCCGGAATGACCATGGATGCCGACCCGGTCGATATCCATCCACGGATAACGGGCCGCCAGCTGCTGGATGGCATATTTCTGGTCTTCGAGACCATAGTCACGCAGGTTCCCGTAGCCATAGTTGTGGTACCATTTCGAGCGGTTGGGATGACCGCCCCGGTTCCCCACCGTCACGACGATAAAGCCGAGCTGGGCCAGCCGGTCGGTACGGGTGAAGCCCTTGCTCCAGGAGATGTTCACGGCTTCCACCTGCGGCCCCGGATAGACGTAATCGCACACCGGATAGACCTTCGTGGAATCGAAGTCAAACGGCTTGTAGATGGCTCCGTACAGGTCCGTGATGCCGTCGGCCGCCTTTACCTTGAAGCGCTCGGGGAACTGATACCCGGCCGCAAACAACTGTGAAAAATCCGCTTCCTCCAAGTCCATAATCCGGCGGCCTTCGGCACTGAACAGGGCGACGGCCGGCTTGGAATCGACCCGGGAGTAATTGGCAATGAAATACTTGGCATCGTCGCTGGGCTGGGCATCCACGTCCTGGTCCTTCATGTCCAGCTGCTTCATCCGGCCCCCTTCGTAGCCCACCCGGAAGGTGTGCATCTGATAGGGATTCTCGTCCGGATCCACCCCGCAGGCGCTCACCAGCAGGTGGCTGTCGCTACTGGCCACCACGTCTTCCACGTGGAAGGCGCCGTCGGTAAGTTCGCGAATCAGCGTGCCGTCCGTATCGTACAGATAGAGGTTGGCCCAACCGGTGCGTTCACTCCACCAGACCAGCTGCCGGCCGCCTTTGACCAGTTTCGGGCTGCGCCATTCCACATAGGTATTGGACCGCTCCGAAACGACCGTCCGGGTGCTGTCGGCCCCCACGGCCACATAGCACAGGTCCAGGCGCTTGAGGTCGCGGCTCAGGCGCTCCAGCCAGAAGCCGTTTTCATCCCCCAGCCATTTCGGGCTCATATAATCCAGGGCGGCATCCTGCGCGGTCCGCGGGCTCCGTTCCAGGTTGACATCCTGGTATTTGAAGGCATTCATCCGCACTTCGTGCATCTTCCCGGAAGGGAAATCCATTACGAAAAGCTGCCCCTTGGGGCCGGGCTCGCCGGGCATCTGGTATTTATAGGTCTGTAACTCAGGACGTTTGCCCAGGGAGTTGATCACCCAAAGATCTTTCAGAACGCGGGTATCCCATTTCAAGACGGCGAGCCGCTTTCCATCGGGCGACCAAAGCACCTCATCGGGCATGTGCCGCTTGGTAGAATCGGCCTCAGCGTCACCGCGGTAATTGCCGTAGCCGTAACCGAACTCGCGGATGCCATCGGTGGTGAGCCGATGTTCCACGATGGTGGTATCCTTGGGATCCTTGACCGCCTTGCGCAGGGAGGTGGAATCCATCCACCAGAGGTTGCTCCCTTTGGCATAGACGCCCACGGTCCCGTCCGGGGAAACGGCCGCCCATCCCGGGTAGCGAAGGGCCTTCTCACCCACCTTTTTCAGGGTCCGGCTGCCCAGGTCGTATTCGAAATAAAAGATCAGCTTGCCCTTCTTCTTTCCCGTAGAATCCACCTTGTCCAAGGTGCTGGTTACCTGGAAAGTAAAATAGGAATCATCCCGCAGGCGCAGTTTCTGCAGCGGCAGGTGCCGGTCATCAAACGGGTCCCGGATGATCTCGGTCAGCTGCCGGGCCAGTTTCTGGTTGTCAAACAATTCTTCTTTGGTTCCGCGCACCGGATCTACGAGGTACCAGCGGGTTCCCTCGGAGGTCTTCCAGCTGTACCAGAAACGGTCAGAGCCGGCAAACCAGTTCGGGCGGACCGAGGTGGAATAGACCATCTGTCCGACTTTCTTGGCCGAAAAACGGGCGGCCTGGTTATAATTGGCGGTGCGGACAGGGGTCCGACGGGTCCGCTGACCCGGTACCTGGGCGCACAAGGCGGCCGGCAACAGGACGACGGCCGCAAGCAGAATAAAGAATCGTTTTGTCATAATATGTAAAGATACGGTTTTTCATTGGATTAACGCGTTTTTTTTCTATTTTTGTAAAATGCAGTATTATATTATTTGATAGCAATGCATCGCCATATGATCAAAATGAACTTAACAATGCGGGAATCTTACATTTCCCCCGAGGCAGCCCTGCTGGACTGCGATTATGGACAGGCGCTGTGCGTGAGCACGGGAACAGAAGGCCTCTCCATCGATGATTTCTCTGACGGTCAAACCATTATCTGGTAGGGGGACTGCATGATGAAAAAGTTGTACATCTACCTGCTGGCAGCGGCCGCAGCGGTCGTTTCCTGCGCCAAGGAAAATTTCGTTGAACCCAGCGAAAACAATTTCCGGATTGCCGTGGCGGAGACAGCCCCCACCAAGAGCTATCTGGACGACAGTTACCGGATTGTCTGGGAACGGGGCAAAGACAAAGTATCCCTTTTCCTGAAAACGGACAACAACTGCCTGACCGCTACCACCACCGGAACCACCACCTATCTGGAAAAAGCCGGCGAACTGGCGGGCACCACCTCCAAATGGGCCTACGCCCTGTATCCGTACGATGCCGATGCCACCCACTCCACCGGCACCATCACCACCACCCTGCCGGCTGCGCAGAAGGCCATCCCCAACCAATACAGCAACATCATTGCCGTAGGCGCCTCCGATCTGTCGGGCAGCACCCCCACCCCCATCCACTTCCAGACCTGTATCACGCTGGTCGAGGTGGATCTTCAGACCGATGGCGTTAAAACCATCAGCCTGCGCGGCAACAACGGGGAAACATTGGCCGGCACCCTCCGCATGACGGTTCCGTCGGCCGATGACAAGGTACCCGACCCGACCATCGTAAACGGTCTCAAAGAGGTGAGCCTGTCCGATAACGGGAAGGTGCTCGCCAAAGGGAAATACTACCTGGCCATCGCCCCGCAGGAATTCCCGAAAGGCTTGCGGATTATTTTGAAAGGAGATGCCTTCGAAACGGAAAAACTGACCACCAACCCCGTCTCCGCCATCCGCGGAAAACGGCTGATTGCCGGTGCGCTGGATCTCCAGACCGTCCCGACCGATTCCGGATTCTCCCTGACCTATGACGATGGGGATCAGTCCGGGATCCTCTACCCGGGCGCGTCCAAGACGTTTGTCTATTCCTACTCCGGCATCAATGCCTTCCGGTACAAACTTACCTCCGACCTCCCCGACCTGTCCATCCAGTATGCTCTGGACGGCGGCGCCTGGCAGGCCACCTCGGGCGGGCGCCTGGCGGTGGATATGACGGCGGACGGCAGCCTCCTGAACCTGCTCCCCACCACCTGTACGGGCGGAACCAACGCCAACAACGAGCGGCTTCAGAATGCGGCGGAACGCGGCAGCAAGGCCGAGCCCGTCGACCTTTCGACCGATAACAACAGCCTGTTTGGCCTCCCGCTCAGCGGCGTGAACACGGCCAACTGCTATGTGGTACAGGCCCCCGGCTGGTATTCCTTCCCGCTGGTTTATGGCAATGCCATCAAGAACGGCTCGGCCAATACGCAGGCCTATAACCCCGGAACCTCCGGCAAAGGACTGGCTACCTTTGTGGGAGCCGACGGCCAGGCGATCACCTCGCCCTACATCAACAACGGATCCCAGAAAGCAGTCCGGGCCCGCCTGGAATGGCAGGATGTCGCCGGGCTCGTGGCCGATGAAGTCTCGCTGGTGGGCTCCGGCAACTCCGCCGACAAGATTGTCTTCCAGGTGCCCAAGGCCTTCATCCGCGAAGGCAACGCCCTCATCAGCGCCCTGGCGGCCGACGGCAGCGTCATTTGGAGCTGGCACATCTGGGTAAGCGGTGCCGCCTCTACCGATTTCGCTCCCGTCACCCTTACCAACGCCAATAATACGGACTTCCCCTTCATGCGCATCAACCTGGGCTGGGTGGCCCCGTACGCTACGCCGCTCGTCTATCCCGGCCGGGAAACCAAGGTGCGGGTAAAACAGGTTACGTCCGGGAAGGAGATTGTGTTTACCCTGCTTCAGACCGGTGCTTCCCTACCGGAGAATGAACTGGGCAACTGTCCCTTCTACCAATGGGGCCGGAAGGATCCGTTCGTGGCCGTAGATGGCAAGCTTTATCCCGGCGAGACGGCAGGCTCCGTCCAGGGCAAGAAAAAGACCTGGTACAATGCCTCCCGACGCGATACCATCGGTACCCGGGCCCTCCAACTGGGCGAGAGCCTGGCTGCCTTCATCAGCAATCCCACTGTTTACAACGTTGATTCCAAGGGCGATAACAAATACTCCAACCTGTGGCATGCCACCCGGGACGCCTTTGTCTCCCCTGCTACCAAGGCCGAGAATTCCATCCCTACGGTAAAGACCATCTATGACCCCTGCCCGGTAGGCGCCTGCCTGCCGCCCATCGGAGCCTGGAGCGGTCTCAAGAAAGACAATGTCTCGGCAGATTTCAACCATGGCTTTCATTTCTACACCCGTGCAGAAAAGCAAGGTGAACTCACCTGGTATCCGGCCCTGGGGTCCCTTTCGACCAGCAACCAGACGAGTACGAAGATTTATGCCAATGTCCAGAATTTCGGCATCAGCATCTCTTATTGGTCGGCCAATGCCAACCTGGCCACCTCGGGTTATTACCTGAGTTGTTATAACGGCGGAGCAGTGAACATCAGCTACGGCTCTTATCGCCAGTACGTGTATCCCATCCGTCCGGGTATTGAACAATAATTTATCTACAGGGGAGAGGTCTTTCCCTGCAAAATGATTCGTAGAATGACTTGTAAAGGCGTATTCATAAAGGCTTTGGCCGTCCTGCTGCTGGCGCTGACCCTCCCGGCATCTCTTCTGGCAGGCAAGAAACCCTCCAAGGTGGCCCTGGCCATCGTGATTGACGAAGCAACCTATAACGCCACCGCCGCATCGGTCCAGCGGTATGCCGATGCCGTGGTGCGATACAACCGGAAACCGGTGGAAATCCTGGTCGGTCAGTGGACCGCCCAGGCAGTCCGCGACACCCTACAGGCTTTGTGGCAGACACGGCAGCTGGAAGGGGCCGTCCTGGTGGGCGAGATTCCCATCCCGATGATCCGCCGGGCACACCACCTGTGCACGGCTTTCAAGATGAACCCTTCCTGGCCTGTCAAACGCTCTTCCGTGCCCTCGGACCGCTTTTACGACGACTTCGGCCTGCAATTCAACTTCCTGGAACAGGACGGAGACCTGGTTTACTACGATCTTTCCCCGGAAGGAGCGCAGCGCGTCCGCTGCAATATTTACACGGCCCGCATCAAACCGTCCAAGACCGATCCGGATCATTCCTTCACGGAACTGATTGCAGAATTCCTGGACCGGGCGGCCGCCGTCAAGGCCCAGGCCGAACCGCTGGACAAAGTTTTCCATTTCGGCGGCCATGGCAACAGTTCCGAGAGCCTGCAGGCCCGCATCGACGAGGAACGCGCCTACTATGAGCAGTTCGGGCTACAGGAACCCGAAGGCCAGGTCCGTTTTGTCCATTACAGCGACGAAAAGTTCCCCCGCAAACGCCTCCTGTCCGCCCTGGCCGACCCGACGGTCGATTTCGCCCACCTGCATACGCATGGTGGCATCAAAGCCCAGTATATCAGCAAAGATCCCTATACGTTCATGGCCGGCGAGCACCTGGAGAAGGCCAAGGAATTCTTCCGCGGCAAGATGCGGGACGCCAAGGACAAGGAAAAAACCGCCGCGCAGCTAAAGAAGACCTACGGCATCCCGGACAGTTTCCTGGAAGGCTGGGACGATCCGGCGGTTTCCTTCCGCGATTCCGTCCGCAGCGCCTCGGTGGATATCGTCCTGCAAGACCTGGACGGATATAAATCCGGCGCGAAGGTCATCCTGCTGGACGCCTGCTTCAACGGGGCTTTCCTGCACGACGACTATGTGGCGGCCCGCTATGCCTTCGGGCACGGCAGCCGCACGATGGCCGTAACCGCCAACAGCGTAAACATCATCCAGGACCACTGGAAGAACGAGCTGGCCGGGATGCTGGCCGCCGGGGTCTGCGTGGGCGAATGGACCCGGCAGTACCAGACGCTGGAGTCCCACCTGTTCGGCGATCCGACCTTCCAGTTCGCCCCCACCCATGTCCAAGGCGTGGACATGACCCTGGCAAAAGACATCCATGACGGGAAATACACCCCGTGGGATTGCCTGGACCTGCTCCAGACCTCCCCTTCCCTGAACGTGCGCCTGGAAGCGTTCTATTACCTGATCCGCGAAGCCGATTCCGCGCCCCTGCTTGCCCAGGCCATCCGCACGGGACTGGACGACAGTTACGAGATGGTCCGCCGGATGGCAGCCCGCTATGCCTCTACGTTCGGCGATCCGGCCCTGCTGCCCGTCATCGCCCGGCATTATCTGGACCCGCTGGAGGGTGCCCGGGTGCGGTATCACCTGACCGCCGCCTTCGCGCAGTATTCCTACTCCGACGTACTGAAGGCCCTCCGGGACGGTTGGAACGGCATCTGGCCGGAACCGGCCGATTTTGACAACCTGCTGGCCCGCCTGCAGCGCAGTGCGGAAAGCACCGAGCGGGAGCTGGCAGACATCACCCGTCCGGAAGCCAATGCCAAGGACCGTGCCTCGGCCATCAGCGCCCAGCGCAACGCCTGCCTGCCCGGCGCCATCTATCCCATGGTAAAACTGGTGAAAGACAGCTCCGCCCCGCAAGACCTGCGGCTGAAAGCAGCCGAGGCCCTGGGCTGGTACACCCTGTCTTTCTACCGACAGCAAGTCTATGACGACCTCCGCGGTTACCCGGCCGATGACCCGGCCGTGGCCGACGAAGTGAGAAGAACCCTCAGAAGATTGGAAGACAATGCGCATACCAAGTAAACTACTGCTGCTTGCAGCCGCTTTCCTGGCCTTTGCCGGGACGCTGCGGGCCCAGGGGCAGGGCGAAATCTACGGTACCGTGAGCACCCTGGACAAGGGAATCAAGGTGCCGGTGGACTATGCCGTAGTCCTGCTCCGGAACGCCGGAGTCTATACCACCACCGACGCCAAAGGCAACTATTCCCTCAAGGGCCTGGACCCGGGAACCTACGAGCTGGTCATCCAGCTCATCGGGTACGAGAACGTAGAGGAAAAAGTCTCCGTCAAGGGGCGTGTCCGAAAGGATTATGTGCTGACGGAGAGCACCTTCCGCCTGGAAGAAGTCCACGTAGTGGCCGAAGCCTCCAAGGCCGGCGAAGCCACCGCGTCGCGCATCTCGCGCCAGGCCATCGACCATAGCCAGACCTCCTCGCTGCGGGACATCATGGGCCTGCTGCCGGGTTCTACCATCACGAATCCCGACCTGAGTTCGGCCCACAGCATCTCGCTGCGAACCGCAAATGCCAGCGATATGAACAGCCTCGGCACCGCCATCATCGTGGACGGTGCGCCGATGTCGAACAACGCCAACATGGAAGGCATCACCGCGGCGATGAACGGCGTGTCCACCCCCATCGCGGGAACCTCGGTATCGGCCGGAGGCGCAACGCCGAACGGCGGTATCGATGTGCGGCAGCTATCGACCGATAACATCGAATCCGTGGAGGTGATCCGCGGTATCCCGTCCGTGCAGTATGGCGACCTGACCTCCGGTGCGGTCATCATTCACTCGAAAGCCGGCGCGGAACCGCTGACCGTGCGGCTCAAGAGCGATCCGAAAATCTATCAGGTGGCCGCTTCCAAGGGTATCCGGCTGGGTGAAAAAGCCGGCGACCTGCACCTGAGCGGCGACTACGCCTACTCCAACGCGAAGACCACCGAGTCTTACGCCTACTACCAGCGGCTCAACCTGAAGGGACTGTGGTCCAAGCGGTTCGGCAAGTTGAACACCACCTCTTCCCTGGACCTGCGCCTAGGCAAGGACACCCGCGACAACAACCCTGACGACAAGCTCACCAACCTGGCCTCGGGCGGCACCAACCTGGGATGGCGCATCAACACCAACGGTACCTGGACCATCAACAAAGGCTGGCTCAAGACCCTGCGGTACGACTTGTCCAACAGCTTTACCTACAAGGAATCCTACCACGAGCAGGACAACATCAACGCCATTGCCATCTACACCACCAACATGACGGACGGGACCACGGTGGCCGATGTCGTGGGCCGCAAACTCTACGACATGGGCGGCACGGAAATCACCGCACCCGGGAACTCCGGCGCCTATGCCATCATGACCCCGTATGCCTATTTCTCGCATTACGATTTCTATGGAAAGGAGCTGAACACCTTTGCCAAGGCCTACCTGAACCTGTTCAAGCAGTGGGGTGACACCAGTGAAAAAATCCTGGTGGGAGCCGATTTCAAATCGGACGGCAACCTGGGCAAGGGTCTGGTCTTCCCGAAAGACTGCCCGCCCAACCGCACCAACACCGAGTCGGGCTACCGCGAGCGGCCGCTGTACGATATCCCCTTCGTGAACCAGTTCGGCCTCTTTGCCGAGAACACCTTCCGCAGCCACGTTTGGCAGCGTGCCCTCAACCTGACGGCCGGTGTCCGGTTCGATATCGTAAACGGCCTTACGGCCTTGAGTCCGCGCGTGAACGCTTCCTTCGACCTGATTCCGGACATCTGGTCCCTGCGGGCCGGATACGGCGTTACCGCCAAGGCACCGACCGCCGCCTACCTGTACCCGACTAATGCCTATTACGACCAGGTGAACATCAACACCACCGAGGCGCCGAATCCGGCCGACCGGGCGGTCATGGCCACGACGCGAATCTACGACACCGCCAATCCGGACCTGGAGATTGCCCGCAACCGCAAACTGGAGGTGGGTTTCGACCTGAAATTTGCCAATCGCTACCGCCTGAGCGTCACCTTCTACGACGAGCTCATGAAGAACGGCTACACCTACGGGCGCACCTATGATACCTTCGCCTGGGTTCCCTACAAAACCTGGACCCTCGGCGGCCACGATACGGCCGGAAACCCGCTGTTCGCCCCCGAATGGGACACCCATCGCTTCTTCTCCTTCTACCGGCCCATGAACACGGCGTATGAGCACCATTACGGACTGGAATACGAACTGGACCTGGGACGTTTCAGCGGCATCCGCACCTCCTTCTTCCTGAACGGTGCCTGGATGCACACGATGTCCACCTCGTCGGGCGAGACCTTCGCGCTGAATATGAAGGAAGGCAGCTACGTGAACAGCCACGTGGGCGTGTACGACCCGGAAATGCGCCAATACCACTACGAGAAGTTCCTCACCACCCTGCGGGCCACGCACAACATCCCGTCCATCGGTTTCGTGGTGACGCTCACCACCCAGGTGAACATCTTCACGAGAAACTGGACCGATTACCACAACGACGAGGCCCCGCAGCGGTACATTTCCAACGACGACGGCCAGGTTTACGACTTTTCTGCCGCCATGGCAGCCGATCCGGCCTACAAATACATGATCGGCCAGCAGTCCGACTCGCGGTTCATCCGCAGCCACACCATCCCCACGGTCGTTTTCAACCTGAACGTATCCAAGGAAATCCGGAATTTCATGACGGCATCGTTCTACGTAAACAACCTGTTCAACTCCCGCCCGCTGGATCCGTCCGAGATTTCCAAGGGCTCCTATACCGAACTGAACAACCCGATGTATTTCGGCTTTGAAATCAAACTGAAGATATGAGAATCCCTATCCTCCTTACCATAGGTTGCCTGGCGGCGCTCCTGCTTTCCTGTGCCAAGGAAGGCAGTGTCGAGTATGTCCGCTGGACCCCTGTCCTTGACGAAAGTTCTCTGGGCAAAGATATCCCGCGCCCGGATTCCTATCATGTCAGAATGACCAATATCGGAACGGAACAGGCGCTGGAGTTTGACTGGTCCACCAGTTCTCCGGATGCCTTCCGGCTGGTCCCGGGCATCTACAACGTTACCGTCTCGGCACAGGGTACCACCGGTGGGAAGGCGTGCAACTACATCGGCTCGGTGGCCGGTATCGAGATTTTCGACGAAACATCCGCCTCGCCCGCCATCCCCATCTCCGTATCGGTTTCTTCCGCGCTGGTTTTCAAGGAGATTCACTACAATGCCAGCATGGTGACCGGCTCGGCGAGCGCCCGCTACCTGAAGGACACCTTCTTCGAAGTGTACAACAATTCCGACCAGGTGGTCTATGCCGACGGCATCTGCCTGGGCGACCCGCTCAGCGACAAGGTCTATGACTTCAGCGACAAACTGGAGCATGCGGACCAGTACGTTTTCATCGGCACCTATGTCTGGCAGATTCCGGGAACCGGGAAGGATTATCCCATCAACCCGGGCGAAAGTTTCGTGATTGCCGCCTCCGGTATCGACCATTCCAAAACCGCCACGACCGTGGACCTGAGCACCGCCGAATTCGAGACCATCTGCGACAAGTACAAGGAGAAAGGCGGCCAGCCGGATGCCAACGCCCTGAACATGACGCTGCGCTGCACCATCAAGGAAACCGGCCTGGGCAACCAGCTGGGCAAGTTCACCGACGGTGCATGGGTTATTTTCTACCCCTCCCAACCGCTGCGCAAAGACGGTGAATACCTGGAATCCAACCACGCCAACAACTACGGGCAGGAAGTCTTGAAGTCCGATGTCCTGGACGCCATCGACCTGCTGAAGACCGAAAATCCGGACGATAAGCGGCTTCCCATCGCCCTGGATGCCGGCTGGATCAAATGCAAGACCACCGGTAGCAACCAGAGCGTCGTGCGCAAGGTTGCCGAGACCCTGCCGGACGGTCGCATCGTCCTGCAGGATACCAACAATACCACCGATGACTTTACGGTGAACGACACCCCGCAAATCCGCCGCTACGGCGTGAAGCGTCCGGCATGGAGCACCTGGAACACAGCACAATAGGAGGAACGAGCCATGAGAAAAATCACCTTATCCCTTTTCTTCCTGTCGCTGGCGGTCATGGTAGCGGCCCAGGGAAAAAACGACCGCGCCTGGCTGGACCTGAACCAGGCCCGCACCCTCTGGATGGCTTCCGGCAATGCCGCCGGCCTCGCCGTCCAGGCTCCGGAGACATTCAACCTGGTAGAGGCCCGATATGACCGGGAAGACGGTTCCTGGCGCCCCCTGCAGAGCGGAGAACATACTGCCAACGTGCAGTTCGACACCCAGGGCGCCCGGCAGATCGGCGCCGTCCGCCTCTGGGGCCACTTCCGCTACAACAATGTAAACGAGAAAGCGTCCTCCTTCAATACCCTGCTCTACAATCCGTACGACGAACGCTTCCTGTACACGGCAGCCGACTCGGTGGAAGGCCAGTGGAAAAAGCAGAGCTATGAGATGGAATTCAAAGCGGCCGTGCCCCTGGGCGAGCACCTGGCAACCGGCCTGCATGTCCATTACGCAGACCGGATTGCCGCGGGACAGATTGACCCGCGCGCCGAATCGTACCACTATGCCGTGACGGTCAAGCCCGGTCTGGTCTGGAAGACCGGCGCCTCCCGGATCGGCCTCAACGGTCTGTACGCCCATACCCTGGAACGGTCCACCCCGTCCATCAGCAACAGCCAGCAAATCCAGAAAGTGTACCTGATGCGCGGGCTGGGCAACTTTGTGGGCGAACAGGTGGGCGGCGGCGGCCTGAGCACGATGTATTTCCGCTGCAACACCTGGGGCGGTGCCCTGCAGTATGGCTATTCCGATGGCTGGCAGCTGCTGGCCGAGGCTTCGTATGCCTACCACAATTCCCGCATCCGCGAAAGTCCCACGCAGCCCAAGCCACATGGAAGCACGCGCCAGGAAGAGGGCGGCCTGAAGGTCCAGGCCCTTTTCGGCGAGCGTCTCCTGCACAAGATTACCCTGGATGCCAAGTTGATCCGCACCATCGGCACGGAACCCACGACCCGCTGGAATACCGCCACGGGAGAGTGGGAGGTCCGGTACGAACTGGACCAGGTCGTCCTGAAGACGGCGGCAATCTCCCTCGCGTACGATGGTTTCGTCCTGGACGGAGACGCCTATACGTGGAAACTCCACGGAGAACTGGGCTGGGAGAAAAAAGACGATTCCTATGCCCTTCCGGCCTCCTCTTTCGCCTATGGCAACCTGCGGACAGCCCTGGGCGCCGAACGGCGTTGGGCCCTGCGGAAGGGGTCGTTGCAGGGCGGCCTCTCGGTAGAAGCCAACATGAACCTCTCCGGATCGTACGAATACAATGGCCACCGGGCGGTCAACGCCCCCGCGCGTGACCTCTATCCGCACAACCTGGCCGTCCTGGCGGCCGATTGGATCAAGGCCGGCCTCAAGGGCGAATATGCCTTCCCGGTGGGTAAGGACGTCAACCTGGCCTTCTGTGCCGAAGCCGCCTGGCTGGGCGCCCGCCCCACCGGCCGTTCCGGCGCCGCCGATACCGGCAGCCTGAACCGGCTCTATACCCTTGCCGCGGTTAAGTTATACTTCTAGACAGACGGTCACAGAAAAAAGAAGTCCGGGGCGTAACGCTCCGGACTTCTTTCTATAGATAGGTTAAAACCTTATTCGGTAGCTTTGCGGACGCAACGGACCTCCATGCCATACTTGTATCCGGCATAGGAGAGCATCAGCCGTCCCTCCGGATACAAATCGGTGAAGGTGGTCATCAGGCTGAAGAACTGGATATTGGTCTTCGCCGCATTCGGTTGATAGGGCGTAGAAGTCATGATCCAGTTCATGGCCGGCATTCCCGTAAACTGGGCATTGCAGATGTTATTCGTTCCACAGCGGTTCTTGTTGTACTCGCCCGTTGCGGAATCATTCGACTTGGTCCTCACACCCAGGAAGGAGAAGTTCCAACCGGCTTTGTTGAAGGTAACCACGTTGGATCCCTTGTAGGACTTCACGTAGTATACGGCCGTATCGTCATCAACAGCCGGACCGTCTGCCGACTTGTTGGAATTGCCCACCAGTTTCAGGTAATCGGCCCGGGTCGGGATGTACCAGCCCGGAGGGCAGATACCCTGGACACCTTCGAAGGAATCGTAGTTTGCGTACGTGACCGTCTCTCCAAATGCGGTGGAGCAATCGTACAGGTATCCTTTGTCCGAGATGGATGCAACGGGCTTCCCTTCGTCGTCAAACGCTTCGGAGAACCAAATACCGGCATCCTCTGCCGGATCAGAAGAAACAGTCTTACCGGCGGGGACATAGGCCAGCGGTGCGGCCATCCACCAACGGTCGTCGGCCAGTTTGACCACCTTGTATTCCTTGTTGTCGTACATGAAGAACCCGGCATCGAGGTGCTCGGAGAACTGAACGCCGTCGCTCATTTCTATACTTACGGTCTTCGAGTTACGATAGTCTTCATCGGCAACCGCCTTGTCCCAGGTCTGGGAACCAAAGGAGAACTCATCTTTGTTGGCATTCGTTATCTTCGTCACCGTCTCTCCGGCCGTAACGGAGCAATCCTTCAGCATAACGGCCTTGCCTTTCTGTTTTCCGCCAATCACATGAGCGACATACTTGGTCGGATCTGTTTGTCCAACATCATTCAGACGGCCGCAGACAATGCCCGTAAACTTCCGGTCCACCTTGGAATAGACCGAGCAACTTACCACGCAGGAAACGCCGAAGGTGCCCGGCTGGGCGCCGGCGGAACCGACCAGGCCGCCAACATAAACATTCCCTTCCCCGTTGTTGACGACGTTTCCATACGATTCGCAATTCTCCATTTCGTAACCATAGGTCCAATAACCCAGCACACCGCCTACGGTCCCGTCGGTATTGTTCGGACCCGACATGCTGTTCGTCACGGTACCATAATTGATGCAACCATACAGGGTCGTGGCACCACCGCAGACACCGCCCGTACGGCTTTTTCCACTGCCGCTCACGGTTACATCGCCTTTGTTGACACAATTTTCAATCTTGTTGTATTTCTGGGCGTTCTCTACACCCGGCCAGCCACAAATGCCACCAATGGCAGAGTTGGATAAATACGAATCGAAATCGACGGAAATATCACCCCTGTTCGTACAATTGGAGATAACGGTATTGTCGGCATAGCTGCCATGGCCCAGGTCGGTCACATAGTAATCGTTTCCGGCAATACCGGCAGCATGAATCATGGCATTATAAGCATTATAGCCGTCGCGTGTTGAAGTCGTGAACACGACCACTACGTCGCCATCGTTGGTACAACCAGTCACATCACCACCCGTATTGCCCACAATACCGGCAATACCGATACGGTTCAATTTCTTCGTTCCTTTTTCGATCTGCGTCATCGAGAAGGAAACCTTTCCGGAATTCGCGCAGTCCGTAACCGTGACTTTCTTGTCGGCCGAAGAAACGGCATACGTTACGATACCGGCAGCAGAAGCTGCGGGGTTGTCATATAATTGTAACGGGAGAGCCGGCGTGCAGGTAGTGTAATTGGTCAAATTGGCCTCGTACGGCGCCGTCAACGTAATATTGCCATAATTCTCGCAACCGGAGATGGCTGCCCCCAGGAAGGCGACAATACCCGCAGCCTGGGCACTATAGCACTTATTCCCATTGGAATCATAGGTAATCGCACCAAGATTCAGGCACTGGGATATCGGACCATAGGATTCGGCCGCAATCCCGGCTGCCATATTAAACATGGTGTTGGAGCCAAAACCGGTCACGGTAACGTCGGCAGCATTGACAATCTGCTTCAGCGTACCGTTGTTCCGGACAACCACCGGCGCCAGACGGACATCCGTAGCCGCCGTCACCGTCTTGGAGAACTTGCAGGTTTCGTCAATTAACAGGGCCTTGATGGTTCCGTCATTCGTGGCAAAGAGGGCCTTGTCGGAAATCAGGTTCTTAATTTTATAACCCTGACCGTCAAAGACACCTCCGAAACCGGCAGCCTGGGAAAGCGTCTTGTCCGAGCAGTCAATATCGGCTACCAGACGGAATTCACCCTTCGTCTCTGCCGTAGCGGAGGCCAGGAAGGCTTCCAGTTGTTCATAGGTGCCAATGTTACCTTCCGTTACGGTGGCCACCACCGGCATCAACAGCAGGGTACCGCGGGAAACGACATTTTTGGCCTTCACCGTTTTGGAGGTGATAACCGTTCCGTCCGCTTTCTGCATGCTCACAAAGATTCCCTGGTATTCTCCCGTCGGGACCGGCACATAGAAATCCATGGCATCGCCCGTCTTGGTGAAGTTGATGGTCACCGACGTCGCATCGACCTCATCATTCATCACAATCGGGACATTCTGGCCAGTCTTGAACGGAGCCGTAGCGAACGTTCCGGTAATACCGGCGTCCACCTTGGTCACCAATTTGGCCGCACCGTCGGGAATACCGGTGAACGAGAACTTGATCACGCCACCAATCTGTTTGAATTCCAGCACATTTCCCTTAAGAGCGGCAATCATGGGCACATTGGTCTGGGGGCCCTCGTAGGTGTAACTTTCAGGCAGGGTTACCTCAATCTTCGAAGCACTTACATACTTCGGAGCCAGAACGGCCGGATAAACGGCCACCTCGGTTACCGTTTCGCCATCGGCCAGATTACCGCCGAAGTGGGCCTTGTTGGTTCCGGCACCATCCGTCAGCGTGAATGTCTTGAAAACGTTGGCAGAGGTATAGACGGCAATCTTGTCGCCTTCCTGCCAGGTAAACTTACCATCGTCGGCCAGAGCGGCTTTGGTGTCAGCAGATTCCATCACCGCGGCGATGGTGGTGTTGTACGAAGCGGTCTCGAACTGTTCGGCCACTTCCTTGGCGCAGCCCGCGAACAGAAGCGCGGCGGCAGCCAGCATGAAAACGTTCTTTCTCATGGCTTCAGAAATTTTAGGCTTCGTCATCCCACAGACCGTTACCCGGCACCGAGTTTTCACCCGTCGCGGACTGGGCCAGAAGACCGTTTTCCGCCTCCAGACAGAGATTCTCCGCCTGCGGCACAACATATTGTTTACGAATCATAACTAATAATAGTTTGAGTATTATTTCTTTATCTCGCGTTCAAATATACATATAAATTATTAATAATCAACCAAAAGAAGTCCGGGGCAGGACGCTCCGGACTTCTTTCTATAGATAGGAATAACCCTTATTCGGTAGCTTTGCGGACGCAACGGAGTTCAACGCCCTGTACAAACTGGGCATAACTCAACGTTAGACGACCTTCCGGATAAGTAGATGTAAATGTGGACATCAGCGTAAATATCTGGAAGCTTGTACCAGCAGCATTGGGGCAATAGGCAGAGGATGTCATAATCTGATTCAGCGAACACTTGCCATACCATTCGGGAACGGTACATTTGCTCTCATTGATATCTGTCGTATTGTAGGCTCCGGTAGCAGTCGTACTGGTCTTGTTACGGGCTCCGAGGAAAGAAAAGTTCCATCCTTCAGCATTAAAGCGGGTAACAGAAGAACCCTTATAGGCCTTTTCGTAGTAAAGCGCAGTATCGTCATCGATCGCAGCGCCGCCCATATCTTTGTTGGAGTTACCGACAAGTTTCAGATAATCTGCACGGGTCGGGATGTACCAGCCGGGAGGGCAGATACCCTGAGCACCTTCGAAACTCCTATAATTACCCTCCTGCCAGGTGCTTTGCGTTCCATAAGTAATATCTTTTTGATCCACTCCCAACGCCGTAGCAAAATCATACAGAAAACCTTTATCGGTAGAGTACGAGGGATAAGCCTTTTTATCTTTAATGGTATAGGTATACCAGATACCGGCATCCGCCGTAGGATCGGCAGAAACGGTCTTTCCGGCAGGCACATAAGCCAGCGGAGCGGCCATCCACCATTTACCATCGGCCAGTTTGACCAGCGGGTAGGTCCGGCCGGCATAGGTGAATTTCTTCTCGGCAAGGTTCTCTACAAAACCGGAGATCTGGTCTGCATTCTTGTAGCACTTCCCGTCAAACACATAGTAAACCGTATGATTCTCAGGATTGAAACCGGTCTGACCGCAGAAATAGGTGCCCACGTTCTCGGTCGTCACCTTATTTCCGTTCACCGAACCGGCAATCTGAATCATGCTCTCTTCCGTTCCCAGCGTGATGGCTTTATCGGTACCATTGAATTTACCGACGATCAAACCCGTCAGGCCGTCAGGACCGCCAACCAAGGTGCAGTTCGCAGCACAGCCATCCATTCCTTCGAAGGCAACATTGCCCAGATTGGCAACCAGGCCGCCCATAGCCGCAACCGGGACCTTGGCATCCACGGTACCACCGGCAAAGCAGTTGGAGAACGTGTGAGCCTGGGAGTGGAAGCCCGCGACACTGCCGACAACCGAACCCGGATCGCCATTTACAAGCGTAACCGTTCCCGAATTCGAGCAACCGTTCATACGACCCGTTCCACCGTGGACACCACCCACGCGGATCTTGATCTTCTCGCCTTCGGCGGTAACACTACCGGTGTTGTGGCAGTTCGTAGCCGTATACGGCGTGGTAGCATTTTCGGAGCCCGGCCAGCCGCAAATACCGCCAACGGCATTGTTCGTGGTATGCTCGTTGTACGAAACGTAAGAGATGTTACCGCTATTGTTGCAATTGGTAAGTTTGAAATTGTTGAGTTTATTGGTGTCCGTTCCACTTGCTGTGGTCGGGCCAGAGAAGTTGTAACCGGAACCGACGATACCGCCAACATAGAAGGTATAGCCGGCATTCTTGGCCTTGAAGATGGTTCCGTTACCCAATTTGACCGAGACATCGCCATGGTTGTTGCAATTCGTCATGGGACCGGCGCAGTCTCCCACCAGACCGCCGACAGAAGGACGGGCAGCCGTATGGGTACCATCCGTATTGGCAGGAGCGGTTAATTCTACGCTCACCTTGCCATAGTTCTCGCTGTTCTCAAACACCGGGTTCGTACCCGTAGCAGAAACCAGACCGCCGGCCGACAGGCCAGCCGTAATGGCGTAAGTGCCGTTATACACTTTGCTTTTGATATCACCGATACCGTTACGGCCGTTGATACGAACGGCGGTAACCGACACATCGCCCTTGTTCACGCAACCGGACATGGTGTTGCTGGCAAAATAGCCGGCGATACCGGCAACGAAGGTCGCCTTCAGGGATCCCGCGGAAGCATAGGTAATCTTACCCGTATTCTCGCAATTGGTCAGAACACCCGTCGTGTAACTCGAGATACCGGCCAGGCAGAGAGCAGCTTCATGACCTCCGCAGGTAAAGGTAACGTTACCCGTATTCTTGAGCTGAACATTGCCGGAACCGTTGGTGGAACCACCCGCGACACCGCCGAAGTAGAAGTTCTGGGAATTCGTACCCGTGCAGGTAACGGTAATGTCGCCGTTGTTCTCGCAGTTCTTCAAAACATTCTCGGTGGAATTACCAATCGATCCAATAACACCGCCAACATACTGTGTACCGCCCGTATTGGCCTCGGTAGTAAGGGTAATCTTACCATTGTTCACGACGTCCTTGACCACAATACCATGACCAAGACCATCTGCATTGGCGAAACCGATGATACCGCCCAGACGTCCACCGCCGATCGTGATATCGGTTCCGGTGATGTCCGCATTGTTGACAACAGCCGTGATATTACCGGTATTGAGGCTTGCCAGCACACCAAAGTTGGTGAGCGTGGAAGGGATGGTCAGGACACAGGACTTGTCGAAGACCAGGTTCTTGATTGCACCGGCATTGTTTGCAAAGAGCGGATTGCCGTTGTTGGTCCAATTCTTGAGCACATGGCCGTTACCGTCAATCGTACCCTTGAAGCCTTCGGCAACGGGAACCGTCTTGCCGGCCAGGTCGATATCGGCCACCAGCTGCCATGTCTTTCCTTCCGTAGAAGCGATAGCCGCCTCATACGTATCCTTAGAGAGGGTCTTGTCCAACTGCGTCAACAAAGCGATCAGCTCGTCTGCCGTAGCGATGCTGCCTTCGCCGGAGAGCGAAATGGCCGGCATCTTCAGCAACGTACCGCGCTCAATGACATTATCGGCGGTAGACGTCTTCTCGGAAATGACGGAATCATCCGCCTTGCGGAGGGAGACTGCGACGCTCTTGAACGTACCCGTCGGAACCGGCAGGTAGAAGTCCATGGCCTCGGCCGTCTTGGTGAAGTTGATGGTCACCGTGGAGGTTTCGGCTTCCGCGGCCACGATGGCCGCACTGTTCTTCGTATTGTAGGTCCCGGTCAGGCTCGCTGCCTTGGCGGTAACCAACAGTTTGGACGCACCGTCCGGAATACCGGTAACCGAGAATTTCACCACACCACCGACCTGCTTGAAGGCAAGGATTCCTTTGTCGTCCAGCGCACCCGTCATGGGCACATTGGTCTGGGCACCTTCATACGTGTAAGTTTCAGGAAGGGTAACCTTCACTTCCGTCGCACTCACATATTCCGGAGCCAGGGCGACAGGATAAACGGCAGGACCTTTTATCTTCTCACCGTCGGCCAAATCGGCGCCAAAGTGGGCCTTATTGGTTCCGGCACCATCCGTCAGCGTGAAAGTTTTGAACGCATTGGCAGAGGTATAGACGGCAATCTTGTCGCCTTCCTGCCAGGTAAAAGCACCATTATCCGCCAGGGCGGCTTTGGTGTCAGCAGTTTCCATCACCGCGGCGATGGTGGTGTTGTACGAAGCGGTCTCGAACTGTTCGGCCACTTCCTTGGCGCAGCCCGCGAACAGAAGCGCGGCGGCAGCCAGAATGAAAACGTTCTTTCTCATGGCTTCAGAATTTTTAAAGTTCATCGTCCCAAAGACCGTTGCCCGGAGTGGAGTTTTCACCCGTTCCGGACTGGGCCAGAAGACCGTTTTCCGCCTCCAGACAGAGATCCTCCGCCTGCGGCGCTACATAAAACTTACGAGTAAACATAACGTTATGATAATGTTATTAATTGCCAATTTCGACAAATATAACTATTTTTTCATTAAATAACCACAACTGCCGTTATTCTTCGAGCCAGGTGCCCAGTTCGGTGTAAATCTTTTCGGCAATGAACTTCATCGCCTGAGAGCCCGGATGGCAGCCGCCCACATCACCGCTGTAGTCGTGCTTGGGCATATTGGGCTGCGAGCCCTGGTTGGACAGCGTCGAGGGGCTGTAGCCTCCCAGGTCGTTGAAACCGTTCACGCGGAACAGGTTCACCGTCTTGGCGCCATAGTGGCCGGCAATTTCGATTATCGACTGTTCGATGCTCTGGCTCAGGTAGTCACCGATGATACACACCACCTTGCATTGAGGATAGCGTTCGCGTATCTGGCAGAGCAACTTGACATAAGCCTCGCAGAAGGATCCGTCAGGCAGGGCGTTAATGGCGCTGCGCGTCTTGGCGGCATCGGCCGTGGCATAGATGGAAGTCATAATAGCATCCGAAGGCTTGGTACCGCCGTAAATATTGGACGCGTCATTGCGTATTGCCACGCCGGGGGCCAGCGGATCGGCATTGTGGGCCCAGTCGTTCGTACCGCCGTGAATCAAGATGATATCCGGACGTCCCATACCGCCGCACTCCGCAAAGCGGGTCGTGAAGTCTTTCTTGAACCAGGCGTTGGTGGCCGTACCATATTTGGCTTTGTAGTTGGCATCGGTCGTGTTGGTTACCGTGGAACCGGAGAAGGAGATGTTGGTATCAAACTCACAATTCTTCATATAATCGTGCACAAGACGATACCAATAAGTCTCATTGACCAAAGTGAGTGTACCGTCGGTTGCCGGATAGTGAGCGGAATAGCCGCCGGGAATCCATCCTTTGAAAGTAGAGATGGAGTCACCGATTATGCTCAGGCGTTTTGACGCCTTGGGCTTGACATTCGGATCGGCCGGAAGGCCTTCAATGGTAGGGAGACCGTTGGGGCCGGCAATCCAGGTGGTCCCGTTGGCCGAGGCCTGCAATTTGGCAAGGAGTGTCCCGTCGGAAAGCTGGGCCGTGGTCAGGGACTGGTTGCCGGTTTCGGTCGTCTTGCCCTCGGCCGGGCCGATCTTCTGCATCGACTCATCCCAGAAGCAGTTGCGGACCGTGGTCGGCTGGGTGCAGCGGGCATAGATCGCACCGAAGAAGCAATCTCCGCTAACCTCCGTTACCTTTTCACCGCGGTTGAGGACAGTAGCAGGTGTAAGGGTTGTGTAGCAGTTCTCGTACACAGTGGTTCCGGTACAGTTCTGGTAGCCGCTGATGCCGGCAAGGCCGCCCCGGTTGCCGACCGAGATGGTCTGGATAAGACTGGAAGCGACATAGCAGCCCTTGATGGTGGTGACGCTCTGGCCGTGAGTCCAGCCGCAGAGTCCGGAGACAAGGGAGTAGGCATTGGAACCTCCGTTATTACCGGTTGCCGTCACTTCCGCACCGATCGAAGCACAGTTGGAGATGGTCACAGGCTTGGTGGCAGCGGACACCTTCCCGGGAGCGCTGGTCAGGAATCCGGTATAGCCGACCACCGCACCCACGGAGTACTGGCCCTTGACTACGCCATAAGAAGCGCATTTGTCAATGACCACTTCGGCTGTCGGAACAGCGGCTCCTACAATACCGCCCACGAAATACTTGTCGGATCCCATGTTGCCATAGCTTCCGAACACACACCCTTCGACACGGCCGCCCATAACCTGGCCGACAATTCCGCCGAGGATGTAACCCGTATTGGTAAGGTTGCCCTCGAACGAGCAGTTCTTTATCAGCGTGTTGGCCCCTTCGGCCTTTCCAACGACACCGCCTGCCCAGTGGTAGTAAACATTGACGGTATGTCCCTTGGTTACGCGGCATTCTTCGATGGTGGAATTCTTGGCATAGCCGACGCAGCCGCCGCTGAACTTCCCATAGAAAGTGGCTTCTCCTTCCAGGGTACACTTCCGGAGCGTGGTCTCGTCCATCCATCCCACCAATCCTCCGGAATAACCGCTGTTGGCATCGGAGCCGATGGTAATCCCGCTCACATACTCACGCACCTGGCCGGAAACCGTACAATTCTCTATGGTACAAGACGTTGCATATCCCACCAAAGCGCCGCAGTAAACGTATTTACTGTCCACATTCGCTTCCTCCAGCTTGAGGTTCTTGAGCGTTGCGCCTTCTGCCTTGGCAATGAAGCCGGCCGGCTTCTGGACCTCGGACGCGATCTTCAGGTTCTTGATGCTGTATCCGTCGGCATCGTAGCTTCCGGTAAAGCTTCCGCCCTGGGCGACCGGCGTGAACGTGCTGCCGGCCATATCAATCGTTGCCGTCTGCTTGTAGAAAGCACCGGTGAACTTGGCGGCCTCGGAGCCATTGGTATATTCCGACATTTTTACAAGGTCCTGAGCCGTTGCAATATAATAAGGTTCCGCCTCCGTACCCTTGCCGCCGCTGAAAAGCGTCTCTTCCGGATTGACCGCCTCCATATCGGAAACGAAACCGCGCTTGATTGTGCAGTCCGCATTGGTACTTATGCTGCTGATGGGGGCAAGATTCGTATCGTAAACCGTGCACGTAAAACCTTTGGAGAAAGCTCCCGGAGGCGCCACAATGTAAAACTCCTTCGGTTCGCTGCCCAGGGGTACACCGGCATTGCAAATCAGCTTCACCGTATTACGGGACTCCTCGGTATTGGTTATCTCCACGGCTCCGATCGTATGGTCGGAAACGTTTACCTGCGCACGGCAACGTCCCCAAAGGATAACGGACGGATCGTTTTCGGAAACCACGATCTGCCCCACGGTGGCCGTGCCGGTAAAATTAAGCCGGAGCAAGCCGAACAGATGAGACAGGCTGACGGTACTGCCGGCATTCCACGAGGCCGCCGTAATGTCACAGCGGGGGTCGAAACTACCCGAAACATAGTTCTGCTCTCCGGGGAGATTCAGCACCAGCTCGGTGTTGCTGGATTCCGTGGCGACGGCAGCATACGGATACACCGCCACGTAAGGGCCTACGGCAGGAGCCTCTCCGCTGAATACGGCCTCTTTGGAATCGGCCGAAATCTTGTCGGCAGAAGTGGTAAACGGATGCCCGGCCGTACCGGCCACCTGGGCAGCGGAACGCACCCAAAGCTGGTCTCCGGGCTGCCACAGAACGGGTCTTGTGGAGCCGGACAAAGGACCGAGGGTCGTTTTGGTCTCGATCGCCTTTGCGGTGATGGAAATCGTTGCGTCATCGGTGGAAGGACCCGGTTCCGGTTGATCCTTTTCATTCGCGCAGCCCAGGATGAGTGCAAGCATCAATCCTGCTAAAATCAATTTGTTATTCATGTTATGTGGCTATTAACGAGGTTATTCAGCTTTGTTCCGCACGCAACGGAGCGGGGCGGCAATCCGGTAGCTCACCTTGGTGCCGTTGCAGGTGTACTGGCTGGAAGACGCCTTGTTCGTCATGGGCATAAACCCGTAGAACTGAAGGTTCTTGATGCCGCTGGCGGGATCGCCGGCCGTGTTGTAGGTGGCCGTAGGTGTGTCACTGTAGTCCATCCGTCCCACGGACGATCCGCAGAACATTCCCGAGGAAAGGTGATCCTTGTAAGAACTCATAAAACCCGTAATGCTTCCGCTGGTTCTGGTATTGTCCAGAATCGATACCATGCCGAAAGCGGCCATGTTGAAACCATCCGCATTCAACGCATCCATATAGCACTCCGATCCATCGAAATAGGGAGTGGTTATCGCGGTCTGCTGGGAAATCTTGCCCACCAGGCCCTGGATATCGGCAAGCGTAGGGACATGCCAGCCCGGGGGGCACAGCCCCTGGGCGCCTTCCAGCGCAACGGCCTGATCCAGGGTTGTAATGGCGCCTACCTCCAGGCCAAGGGCCGCTTCCGCCTGGTACAGGTAGCCGTTGGAGGTCACCACGGCCGCATCGGTCGTAAATTCGGCAGCGGTCTGTCCCGCGTTGATGCGAAGCGGCGCAAAAACGCCGGCGGTGACGGCCGTTAAGTCGGTGGCAGCGGTCTTCCCCTCCGGCAGATAGGCCAGATTCTGGGCCATCCACCATTTGCCGTCTTTCATCTTGACCACCTTGTAAGTCGTCCCATGGTAGATGAATTTGTTCTGATCCAGATGTTCCTCGAAATCACTGGCCGGCGGATTGCCGCCCGGTTCCAGCTCGCCACCGTCTTCCCAGTTGTCGATGGCGCCCGAAAGGGTTACCTTCAAGCCGTCAGGATTCACGACGATTCCCACCGAATACTGTTTTCCTCCCTGCAGCTGCGCTTCGGCCAGGTACTGCTCCGGAAGCGACAGTTCCGATTCCACCTTTACGCTCAGGGAAACGGTCTGGGGCGGCAGGATGGCATGCCAGGTCTTCTCGGCGGCATTGCGGGCCTTCACGGGCGTAACCGCGGCGGAAGGATCAACGGTAGCGGTAAAATCTTCCGAGAGTTTCGCGGCCAGCCGGGCACCGCCCACGGTGATGCCGGTGATTGTCTTTCCGGTATTGTTCTGCACCTTGATCACCAGGCGGGTCAGACGGTGCTGGAAGACCATTGCCACGGCATTCGCCGAAGGAATGACGCCGGTTTTCGAGGCCGCCAGGAAGTCGGAAGAAGAGGTTCCGGCCGTCTGGTCGGCCTGGACAGTGAACGACGTAGGAACGCCACTTTCCTGCCAGGGGCTGTAGGCCGACAGCGAGGCCACGTCGGCCCCCTCGGCATACCAGACCAGCGAACCGCCGAAACTGGTCCCGTCAAAGACCAGTTTCTCATTGGTCGCATAAACGCCCGACTCGCGGGAGACCGTCAGGCCGATGGCGTCGCCGTTTTCAAAATCGGTTTCCGTCGCACGCGTGATCACGGGTTCAACCCGAATCGGGAGGCCGGCGGCCGACGGCCTATCGGTCCGGTCCGCGTCTCCTTTCCCGCAGGCGCCACAAAGCAGCGCTCCGGAAAGCATGAGGATAATGGAAGATCTATGCATGATTCTCAAAAATTAATTCCACATTGAAGGGTTGCACTCTTGCGGTCGGAACCCGGCAGGACCGCCACGTTGAAACCATGCGTCCAGGAGGCTTCCGCTCCCACATACAGGCCTTTCACGGACCCCAGGGCGAACGCATAACGGGCCGAGATCGTCAGCCCGAGGCGATCGGCGGTCATGTATTCCATCCGGCGCACCCAGTCGCCTTCCAGGCGATAGGGTTTTTCCACGGAAACCGACGGGTCGATGTTTCTCAACCCGGGCTGATCGGCCTTTCCGCCGGCATAATCCACCTTCATCCCCAACAGGAACCGTCCCACCGGGTAATCGGCCGCCACCGAGCAGGAATAGATGTTGACGCCCAGCGAATCCGCGTACGGATAAGCCGGGGTTGCCGTTTCCGTCACCCAGCTCCGTCTGGCCAGCACCATCAGGTGCGGCAATTTGCGGGAATAGAGGTCGTACCGGAACTGGAAGCTGCGCGTGTGCCGACGGGAAAGCTCTTTGGGAGCGTCGGTGTACGAAACGGGCGTCACAACCCCTCCCTTGTTTTCGCGATCTACGGCAAACTCGTTGAGGTGCTGGAGGTTGCTCTTCAGTTCCAGGCGGAAAATCCCTTTGTAATTCCCCTTTTCGGTCAGGTACGTAAGCCGGGCCGTGACCTGCTCACCCGGGAACCGCATCCAGACATAGCCTTTTTCGCCCACTTCGCCGAAGCTGCGGGAATAGGCAAATTCCCCATACAGGCCCGCATCATACGAGGCCTGGATGGCCGCGCCCCAGGTCTGCTCGCGCACCGGGAAACGGTTCACGCCCGCCTCGGCCAGGTGCACACCGTCTCCGTCCCACACCTCACGTTCCCCATACATCATTCCCTTGTCCAGGAAGACGTCATAGGTCTGTCCCGAAGCGCCCAGCTGCTCGGCCTGCACGCTTTCGCTCTTGCTGCGGTAACAGCCGTTCAGGCCGATATGCAGTTTCCTGTCCGTCCCGAAACTGTATTTCACGGCCGGAAGGACGGTAATGTCCTGATAGTAATTGGTATGCCGGAGGTCCTTGCGTTTGGCATAATTGTCCGCTTCGAAGCGGACCTTTCCGCCCACCGTCCACCGTTCCGAAAAGCCCCAGGCGATCCCGCCGTCGAACGCATAGGTCTGCAAGGTCTTGGGACCGGGTGTAAATTCAATCAGATCAAACGGATACAGGCCCGGATGGACAAACATGGACCGCATCATATCCTTTCCTTCCTTCTGGGTGAACGAGAAGTTCCCCGCCAGGGAAACGGAGCCTTCGTGAACCTCGGTCCCGGCCCGGACGCCCGCTTTCCAGAAAGACGCGGCTTCAAAGGCCGGACGGAAACCGCCGTTTTCCATAGACCCGAACAGAAGGGCCGATGATTGCCGCGCCGGATGCTTCCCGACCCGGATTCCCGTGATATTGTCCCCGTCTTTCCAGGGATTCACCTGGGCTGCAAGCGACCAAGCCGCAGCCAGCAGGAGGCTAATTGTGCAAAGACTGCGTGTCGCTTTCATAAAAATCATCGGTTGAATTGTTCGTATCCATCAGGACTTCAAAGCCCTGCGCCTGCGTGGCGGCTTCATCCACATGACGCATCAGGCTATGCTGCTTGTACGTGTCGGACTGGATGACATAGCCTGCATCCAAATCCGAAGGGAGCCGTTTCCGGTTTCCGGAGGAGCGGCCGTCGAACACCTCCACGGCATCCACGACCCACTCGAGCGGGATTTTCACCACCCGTTCCGTGCTCCCCGGTATCTGGGTGATGCTTTCGGCCTGGGCCACATATTCCGCCATCGTCATTCCCTTGGCGCGGAAAAGCAGGACGGTAGGCGACGAAATCGAGATGGAATAGGCATTGGCCTGCCCCGTCTTGATGACGATATCCATCAGCCGGGCCGACTGGATCTTATCGCCCGGAGCCGGATGGTAGGTGGGATTCGGGAAATATTCCGGATTGTACAAGGCAAAGACATCCTCGCGGTTCAGGTTCACCGAAAGCGGATACTGCCGGGTATGGTCGATGGCTCCGCAAAGCGCCACGATGGCATCGCCGCCCGGCGCGAGCGGGAAGTCCTGTCCTCCGCCCGGGAAACCGATGACCGCCTGGATGATGGGAGCGAAATCGATCCCTTCCGGCCAGGGGTTGTTGGCCGTGGCGTTGTACGGGGAAACCGTTCCCAGACAATAGCCGTCCAGATAGACGGTCTCGGCCGAATTGTTGTGGATAATCAGGTATTTGTCACTCTGCCAGGTTCCCTCCTGCGGGGCCTTGCTGCAGCCTCCCACATAGATTTCCTTGATCACCAGGGCACCGCTGATGGAGTGGAACAGCGGAACCGTACAGGACGCGTCGCCACCCAGGAGCTTGACCAGGCCGGAAGTGGTTCCATTAAAGATATGCTCACCGTGCCGGCCGGAAGCCGTTACCGCGTACAGTCCGTTTTCCAAGGTAAAGGTCGCCTTTCCGTAGAGGTCGGTCACCCCGGTATAGATGGTGGAGGAGACGATGTTGTCCGCCCGAACCGTAATGGGCATCCCGCTTAATTCGGAATACTCGGAAGGGAGGACCGTCGAAACGGTCAGCTTGAAGGTCCCGCCCTCATACGGTTCGCTCTTCATCTGAAGGCAACCCACTGCGCTCACAAGCGCCAGCAACAATATCATTCCCTTTCTCATAGCTTGATGCGGCAGGTTAGTCCGTAATAAAAAGCCGGCGTGAAAATGGCCGCCACCCCGGTGGCATAGCTCTTTACATACGGACGGGCGTTGGTGAAATTATTGGCGAAGAAAGAGAAGGACACGTGATCGCCGATCTCTTTGGTTATGCTCAGGTTGGCGCTGAAATACGGGTCGTAGCCGTCTGCGTCGAAGGTATAGATGTTGCCCGACTTCAAGAGCAGCAGGGAGAAGGCGTCGTCGGCCTTTTCCTGCTCCGTAAACGGATGTGTTTTCCCGTCCAGGTCCATCCAGGCCACCGGCCAGAGGGCGCTGTAACCGTTGTCCAGCCGAAAGGCCAGCTGTTTCCCCTGGTACTCACTCAACCGCTGCGAATGGCGCAGCAGGGCAGCCTCCAGCCGGCAGGTAATCACCAGCCGGGCCGACGGAATATGGGTAATGGCCGTCAGATTGACGTCCAGGTTGTCGAACCGGAGGCCGTTCGACACGGTATTGCCGGTATTGCCGCCCGGGTAGATGCCCACATAGTGATAAGGCTCCCCGCCGATCATGGTGCGGTTGTAATAACTATACAGGGTCTCATCTACCGTATAGGTATGGGTATAGGAACCGTCCAGCCGCAGGCGCGTACGGATGGCCCGGATTTCCGGGAAGTCGGCCGTCAATTCCACGCCGTACCGCTCCACGTCGCTGCCGTTCATCTGCATATCGGCACCCGCGAACGAGCGGCTGGCGTGCAGCACATCCATCGGCACGCGGTACCCGTCGGCATCGCGCATCCATACCTGTCCGGTCTGATGATCCACCAGCGGTGCGGGATCGTCCGCCGGCGTGAACCCGGCGGGAACGGCCATCGTCACATAAGAGATGGGCCGATAGGCTTTGCCGAACTTGTACGGGTCGTGGGTGACATTCCGCCAGAGCGAGAGGGTGATATCGGTTCCCAGGAACGAGGCATCCAGGCCGATTTCCGTGTTGTTGTTGCGCTGCCAGCGAAGATCCGGATTGGTCGGCGGATAATAGGGCTGGGTATAATAGACATAGCCAGAGTGGCCGTTCGGATAAGAGACGCCGAATGTCAGGATATCCCGGTATTCTTCTTCCGGGTAGAGGATGTAGAACGAAGGCAGTTTCTCGGTCACGCCCCATCCGCCGTGGAGGGAGAAGTTCTTGGATATCTTCCACTTGGCGTTCAGACGGGGAGAAAGGGTGGTCATGCGGTCGTATGCCGCCCCGCTGATCATGACCTTTTCCAACCGGAGGCCGGCCGTCAGATCCAGTTCCGTCCCGGCCAGCGGTATCGTGAACCGTTCTTCGGCATAAACCGACAGGTTGTGCATGTAGGGGAAATCCGTATAGGGACGCGGACGGTAGCCGCTGGCCGCCAGGAGCGGGTCTTCATAATACTCTCCCTCTCCTATGTTTCCGGTAGCCTTCCACTGCACACCCGCCTTGAGGACGCTCTTGAACCGTCCGAAATGGCGGAGCCAGTTATATTTGAGCGAGGCGCTGTAGTCCAGTTCCTTGGAATCGATGATTTCATCGGAATAATAGGTGGGCGGAAGCGCATCGGCCAGGAAATAACCGAGCTGCTCGTTGTGGACCGCCGGGAGCGAGGAAGAATTGGAATTATACGCATGAATGTGCGTCCGCTCGTCATGGTAATAGATGTTCCCGTCCAGGCTGACATTGGTCACCCAGGATTTGTTGAGCAGCCAGACCAGCTTGAAATGCGGGGTCAGCACGTTGTCCCGGACTTTTTCGAACTCGTCCTTGAAAAGGTCCGGATCGCTTTCGCTGTTCATGCCGCCGATGTTGCCGGTGAGGCCGGCTTCCAGGCGGAGTTTCTTATGGAAGGTCTTGCTGTAGTCAAAGGTAAAACTCCGGCGGGTATAGGCCTTGTACGGCGAGGAAAGCTTGGATGTGGCGCGGGCCCATTCGCCGCTCACATTCAGGATTCCGCCCTTGTCGCCCAGGTCGAAACCCTTCGACACCGAGACTTCATAGGTGCGGGGATTCACCGAAAAAGTAGCTTTGACCGGCGTGCGGCCCTTTTGGGTAATGATCCGGATGAGACCGCTGTTCAGGTCTCCGTATTCGGCCGAGGGCACACCCGTCACCACCTCTACCGCTTCGATATTCTCCACCCCCAGGCTGCGGGTCCCGACACCGGCCATCTCTCCCGTAGAGGCATTCCCGCCCAGACGGACGCCGTCCACCTCTACCGCCGTTCCAAAAGCCGCATTGCCCGCCAGGGTGCCGCCGTTTCGCAGGACCAGCTGGTTATCGGCCGTCAGGTCCGGATTGAGGGTTTTCCCGCCCGGCAGCAGGGCGGCGATATCCGACACGCCCGTCATCTGCAGATGATCCAGGGCATTTCGGCCCAGGACCCGTGTGGTTCCGGCCGCATCGTCCGACTTGCTGGCCGTCACCCGCACCTCGTCAAGGGCCAGGGAATTCACCTCAAGGGTATAATCCACTTTGTCCCGGCTCGCGGTGACGGTAATCTTTTCTTTGCGGGTCACGTACCCCAGGCAGTCGATTTCCAGCAGATACGTGCCCGGCTGGACGTTCTCCAGCAGATAACGGCCGTCGGCATCGGTCACGGCCCACAGGTAATTCTCGTCCAGCCTGATGATGGCGCCGGAAACGGGTTCTCCGCCCATGGCTTCCGTCACCGTTCCGCGAAGCGTAACGGTCTTTGCCTGCTGGGCAGACAACGGCACCGCCAGGCTGCAAAGCAACACGGCCAACAGGAATCCGATCTTGCCAAATCCTCTCATGAAACTAGGCTCGGGTGGAACGCTTGAACTCTTTCACCCAGACCTGCCGCTCAATAGCCTGGTCCAGGGAAATCATGGTTTCCGTAGATTGGATGTACTTGATTTTCTGTATGGTGCTCAGGAGGATTTCCATCAGGTGATCGTTATCCAGGCAATACACCTTCAGGAGAAGGGCGGCGCGCCCGGTCACAAAATGGCACTCCACGATTTCGGGGACATGCTTGATGGCCTCGACGACCTCGGGGTATTTGTTCGATTCGGAAAGGGACACGCTGATAAAGGCGCACACATTCAGCCCCAGCGCCTGGGGCTTCACCAACAGGCGGGAACCGGTAATGACGCCATTGTTTTCCAGGCGTTTGACACGCTGATGGATGGCCGCTCCACTCACGCCGCATTCACGGGCAATCTCCAGATACGGCATCCGGGCGTTCTTAACCAGGAAAGAAAGAATTTTCTGATCGACGGGATCAATTTGATAACTGGCCATAACTTACAGTTTATAAGGAAAACCTTTTATTCCGGCTACGAAAATAAAGAATTTCCTTATAAACTACAAATTACCCAGCTATAATTTTTTTACAGGTTTCCTCAGAAAGGGCCTCCAAATCCGTTCCCTTGGGGATTCGGTAGTTCTTTCCGGCATGTTTGATATACGGTCCGTAGCGGCCGTTAACAATTTGAATACCGCTGGCCGGGAACTCCTTCAAAACCGCTTTTGCAGACGATTTGGTCTTGTCTTCCGCTATCAATTTGATACTCTCTTCCAGGGTGATTTTCAACGGGTCCACCCCACGCGGAAGCGACACGTTGGTCGTGCCATATTTCAGGTACGGTCCAAAGCGTCCCTTGGTCGCAATAATCTCAATTCCCTCATACTGACCCACGGTACGCGGCAACGAGAACAGCTTTATCGCTTCTTCCAGGGTGATGTTCTCGATGAGCTGGCCCTTTCCCAGCGACGCATACTGGCGGCCGGGGCCGTCCCCCTTCTGGACGAAGGGACCGAACTGGCCGAACTTGGCCGTGTAAACATTGCCTTCCGAATCGGTACCGATGGTCCTGCTTACATTTTTAAAGCTACGGTCCCGGATGGCCTCGTCAACGCGGCGATGGAAGGGACCGTAGAAATCGGCAATTACCTTGTTCCAGGTCAATTTACCATCGGCAACCTGGTCAAAATCCTTCTCCACGTTGGCCGTAAAATCGTAATCCATGATGTTGCCGAAATGGCCGACCAGGAAGTCCGAGACCACCATGCCGATTTCCTGCGGCAGCAGGCGGCCTTTCTCGGCGCCGACGGTTTCGTTCTTGCGCGAAGAGGAGATCTTGCCGTCCTTGAGCGTATAGTTTACAACGGGCTCCTTCATCCCGTCCTTATCGCCCTTGACGATATAGCCGCGGCCGGTCGTGAGGGTGCTGATGGTGGGGGCGTAGGTGGACGGACGTCCGATGCCCAGTTCTTCCAGTTTTTTCACCAGGGTCGCCTCGGAATAGCGGGGCGGAGCAGCGGTGAACTTACACTCGGCAGAGAGGCTTTTCGCCAGCATCGGCGTGCCTTCGAACAGTTCCGGAAGCAGGATTTCCTCATCGGACGAATCCTCATCGGACCCCTCCATGTACACCTTCAGGAAACCGTCGAACAGGACCTGGGTTGCCTGGACCGAGAAGCGTTCGCTGCGCTTGTCGGAGGCCACCTTGATGGCGGTGTTCATGACCTTTGCATCGGCCATCTGCGAGGCCACGGTGCGCTTCCAGATGAGGGCGTAGAGGCGTTTTTCCTGCTGCGTCCCCTCGATGTCCGCATTTTCCAAATAGGTGGGACGGATGGCTTCGTGGGCCTCCTGGGCACCCTTGGAATGGGTCTTGAACTGGCGGGGATGGGAATACTCGTCCCCGAACTGGTCGATGATGAATTTCTTGGCCGAACCCAGTGCCAGGGAGCTCAGGTTGGTCGAGTCGGTACGCATATACGTGATGAGACCGCGCTCGTAGAGCTGCTGCGCCAGGCGCATGGTCAGGCTTACCGGGAAACGCAGTTTGCGGGACGCTTCCTGCTGCAGGGTCGAGGTTGTAAAAGGCGGAGCCGGGTAACGCACGCTCTCCTTCTTTTCTACCGATGCAATCCGGTACGATGCACCGATGCTGTCTTCCAGGAAGGCACGGGCTTCGTCCGCACCCTTGAAACGCGTATCCAGCAAGGCCTTCACCGGGGTCTGCGTGCCTTCGGGAATGAAGGTCGCCTCTACCTTATAATAAGGTTCGCTCTGGAAGGCCATGATTTCCTTCTCGCGGTCCACCACCAGGCGCAGGGCCACGCTCTGTACGCGACCGGCCGAGAGCTTCGGCTGGATCTTGCGCCAAAGGATGGGGCTGAGTTCGAATCCCACCAGGCGGTCCAGCACGCGGCGTGCCTGCTGGGCATTCACCAGGTTCATGTCGATGGTCCGCGGGGTTTCTACCGCCTTCAAGATGGCGTCGCGGGTAATTTCATGAAAGACAATACGTTTGGTGCGGGCGGCGTCCAGTTCCAGCGTCTGCGCGAGGTGCCAGGAGATGGCCTCTCCCTCGCGGTCCTCATCGGACGCCAGCCAGACGGTCTGTGCGCCGGCGGCCAGCTTCTTCAGTTCGGAAACGGTTTTCTTTTTATCGGCCGGAACCTCATATTGTGGCGCGAAACCATGCTCGACATCCACGCTCAACTTCTTTTCCTGCAGGTCGCGGATGTGTCCGAAGCTCGGCTTCACGACAAAATCCTTCCCTAAAAATTTTTGTATGGTCTTGGCTTTCGCCGGAGACTCAACGATCACTAAATTTCCCTCCATTTCTGGCATCATTTTTTCAAATCACGATGCAAAGTAAAGAAGAAACACCGCAATTATCCAAATTTTGTTTTTAAATTTGTGACCTATATGTATAGATGAACATAGTTCATATTTTTTTGAAATTTTTTTGCAATGACAGATACAACCCGGGGAAATATCGTAAAGGGCTTCTGGATGCTTCTCTTCCTCCCGTTTGCCCTCCTCTTTTTCATGTTGCTGCTGGTCTGGATGTTCGCCGACATTCCCTCGTTCGAAGAACTGGAAAACCCGGACAGCAAACTTGCCACGCAGGTTATTGCCCAGGACGGTGAGATCCTGACCACCTTCCATATCGAGAACCGGACCTTCGTTTCCTACGAGGAACTGTCCCCCCATCTCGTCCATGCCGCCATCGCGACGGAAGACGCCCGGTTCTACCAGCATTCCGGCATTGATTTCATCGGACTGGGCCGCGTGTTCTTCAAGACCCTGCTCCTGCATAACAGCAGCCAGGGCGGCGGTTCCACCATCACCCAGCAGCTGGCCAAGACCCTCTATCCGCGGGCCGATGTGAGCAGCAAGATTCCCGGATGGTCCAAGGTCCGGATGGTGTGGATCAAACTGAAAGAATGGATTACGGCGGTGAAGCTGGAGCGGGATTATACGAAGGAGGAGATCATCGACATGTACCTCAACTCCATCTTCTTCGGCAGCAGCGCCTACGGCATCCGGTCCGCTTCGGAAACCTTTTTTGCCAAGCTGCCCATGGACCTGACGGTGGAAGAGAGCGCCCTGCTGGTGGGAATGGTCAACAAACCCACGCGGTACAATCCCGTCATCAACCCGGATAAATCCCTCGCGCGCCGCAATTTCGTGATCGGACAAATGTGCAAAGAGGGCTACATTACCAAGGCGGAACGCGATTCCATCCAGCAGATTCCCATTTCGCTGTCGTACCAGGTACAGGACCACAATGCCGGTCTGGCCCCGTATTTCCGCGACATGCTGCGCCGGACGATGAATGCCCACAAGCCCCGCCGCGGCGACTATGTGAACCGGGAGGATTTCAGCCGGGACTCCCTGCTCTGGGAGACGGACGACCTGTACGGCTGGCTGAACAAGAATGCCAAACCCGACGGCACCCCCTACAACCTGGACCGGGACGGCCTGCGCATCTATACGACCATCAATTTCAAGATGCAGAAGTACGCCGAAGAGGCGGTGGCCGAGCACCTGGGGAAGGACCTGCAGAAGAGTTTCCAGGGGGACCTGAAATACAAGCGCAACAAACCGTTCTCGAACGATGTGGATTCCGAGACCATCGACCGGGTGATGCGGCAGGCGCGCCGCTGGAGCGACCGCTATCGCCTGCAGAAAAAGGACGGCGTGAACGAGGCCGACATCCTGAAAGGCTTCTCGCAACCTACGCAGATGCGCGTGTTCGCCTGGAACAAGAAGGGGTACATCGATACGACCATGACCCCGGACGATTCCATCCGCTACTACAAATCCATCCTGCGGGCGGCCTTTATGGCCATCGAGCCGTCCACCGGTCACATCAAAGCGTATGTGGGCGGGCCCAACTACCGTTATTTCAAATATGACAACGTGCGCCAGGGCGCCCGGCAGGTGGGCTCCACCATCAAGCCGTTCCTCTATACGCTTGCGATGCAGGAGGGCCTTTCCCCCTGCCACAAGGTGGTGAATGTCCCGCAGAGCTTTATCGTGGGCGAGGACACCTGGACCCCGCGCAGTACCGACAAGGCCGAATGGATTGGCAAGACGGTTACGCTGAAATGGGGCCTGACGCATTCCTCGAACAACATTTCAGCTTACCTGATGAAGCAGTTCGGTCCCGAAGCCATGGTCCAGATGATGCGCAAAATGGGCATCTCCAGCCACGTGGATGCGGTTCCCGCCCTGTGTACGGGGCCGGCCGACTTGTCGGTCTATGAAATGGTATCGGCCTACAACACCTTCCCTTCCAAGGGTGTCTATGTGAGTCCCTTGTTCGTGACCCGCATCGAGGACAGCCAGGGCAACGTGCTCAGCGAGTTTACCAATGTCAAGCGCGAAGCCATTTCCGACCAGACGGCCTTCCTGATGGTCAACCTGATGCAAGGCGTGGTGAACCAGGGTACGGCGGGCCGGCTGCGCAGCCGCTATCAGCTGAGAGGAGAGATTGCCGGCAAGACCGGTACCACCAATGACAATGCCGATGGCTGGTTCATCGGTTATACGCCTACGCTCACGGCGGGCGTCTGGGTGGGTGCCGAAGACCGTCAGGTCCACTTCCAATCCCTGGCTCTGGGCAGCGGCTCCAACATGGCCCTTCCCATCTGGGGCATCTTTATGAAGAAGGTGCTGGCCGACGGAACGCTCGGCATCAGCGAAAACGACCGCTTTATGGAGCCGGCCGGCATGGTGCTGGACCTGGGCTGCAGCGGCGGCGACGAGGATACCCAACAACAGTCAACCCATTCTGAACAGTATTATTTCGAATAAGTCATGTCCAAGTACAAAGTTATCGCAGTGGTATATGGCAGCGATTCCTCCGAGTGGGAGGTTTCTTGCCGCGGAGGTGAATTTGTCGCATCCCGCATCGACCAGAATGCCTATGATGTCTATGAGATTTTCGCCCGTTTCGGAAAATGGCAGCTGGTAGCCTATCGCAAACGGAACTCCATGCATGTTCCGCTGCCCGAAGGATCCCGTCCCGAAGTGGACAAGTCCGATTTTTCCGTCAACGTCTTGGGCGAGAAGATCAAATTCGATTTTGCCTACATCGTCCAGCACGGAAAGCCCGGCGAGAACGGCTTGCTGCAGGGTTATTTCGAGATGCTCGGCATCCCGTTCAGCAGCTGCTCCTCCTTCGTGGCCACCACCGCTTTTGACAAATATGCCTGCAAGAGCTACCTGCGGGATTTTGAAGGCGTGAACCTGGCTGCCGATTCCTTTATCCGTCGGGGAGATGACATGGATGCTTTTGTGGAGAAGGTTTCGAAGAAACTGGGCTATCCCGTTTTTGTGAAGCCGACCGATGGCGGTTCGAGTTTTGGCATCACCAAGGTAAAGAGCCGGGAGAAACTGGCCGAGGCCGTGAATTACGCCTTCTCGGAAGGCCCGACGGTGATTGTGGAAAAGGCCGTTGTGGGTCGCGAGGTTACTTGTGCCGCCTATTTTGACGGGCAGAAGGTGACGGCCCTGCCGCTGATCGAGATCGTTACCGATAACGAGTATTTCGATTACGACGCAAAATACAATGGCAACAGCCGCGAGATCTGCCCGGCTCCCCTGGATGAAGCGACCACCGCGAACGTGCAGGATGTGACCTGCCGGATTTACCGACACATGGGTTGCAAGGGGCTGGTGCGCATGGATTACATCCTTTCCGACGAGGGGCTGTATTTCCTGGAGATCAATACCATCCCGGGCATGACGAATGCTTCGCTGGTGCCCAAGATGGTCCAGACGGCCGGCATGGACATGACGACCTTCCTGACCATTTTGATCGAGAATTCCTGACACGATGCTGCTGGCGGACTTTATCCGGCAGGGCACGGAGGCCTTGGCGGCCCTGTACCCGGAGCCGGAGGCCCGTTCGATGATGCTCCTCCTGTGTGAGGAGCGCCTTGGCGTGTCCCGGCACGCTTACCTGTCGGAACCCGCGCTTGAGGTGCCCGCCGGATGTCTCGCGGGAGATCTGGCGCGGCTGCGGAACGGCGAACCTATTCAATATATATTGGGTTTTGCCGATTTCTACGGGCGCCGTTTCAACGTTTCGCCTGCCGTGCTCATTCCCCGCCCCGAAACAGAATTCCTCTGCCACACAATCCTTTCCGGAAAGCCGGCCGCCCCTCCTGCGGGGGCACCTTCCGGCGAGAGAGCATATTCCCTCGTTTCTGTGAACGAGACGGAAGGTGCCCCCGCAGTCGTGGATCTGTGTACGGGGTCGGGCTGTATTGCGTGGACGCTGGCGGCGGAGATTCCGGGCGCGGAAGTGACGGGGGTGGACATCTCCCCGGAAGCCCTGACCGTCGCGCGCGGACAACAGGTAGCCTGCCACCGAGCCCCCTCGTTCGTACAGGCCGATATCCTGCAGGATCCGCCCGCATCCCTTCCGGAGGCTTCCTTCGATCTGCTGACGGCGAACCCGCCTTACGTAATGGAACGCGAGCGTGCCGCCATGCGGCCGAACGTCCTGGAGCATGAACCGGCGCTGGCGCTGTTTGTCCCGGACGAGGACCCGCTGGTCTTTTATCGGGCCGTGGCGCGCTGGGCCCGGACACTGTTACGACCCGGCGGCTGGGGATACGCGGAAATCAACGCCCTTCTGGGACCGGAGACCGCCGCCGTTTTCCGGGATGCCGGTTTTTCCGGCGTCTCCTTGCTTCAGGATCTTGGCGGCGCCTCCCGTTTTGTCCGCTTTTTTATATAAAAAACCGGTTTTTCCGTTTCGGAAAATCGCCCTTCCACAGCATTGTACGCCCATTTTTTGCAAATAGCCGTGTAAAATTAGTTTACACGGATAATCCTCTCGAACTTTGCAAAAAATATGACGGTTATGAAAAAAGTACTGTTTTTGGCTTTGCTGGCCGGTGCGCTGGCTGCCTGCGAGAAGGTCGATACGACCGTGAAAGAGTATGATCCGGTGGCCGTTCCGCTGGAAGATGTGGCCCGCATCCTAGCCGCCCTTCCGGTGGGTTCGGAGCAATGGAACGAGGTGCACGCGGCCGTGCAGGCATCGACCGGGAACGGATATGATTCGGAATACACCCTGAAGAATTTGTTTACCCGCCCGGGGACGGGTGTCGGGGCAGCGCCTGAGGCGAAGGCGGCTGGAAATGACTACGCCAAGCCCCTGCGGGAATGGATTGGCGACTATGTCCAGAACCTCTTTGCCGCGACCAAGGCGTCAGAGACCGGCGAGGTTTCTCGAAGCGGCTACAACAGTGCACAGGAGTACCTGAACGCCCTTACAGAGTCCGACATCCAGATTTACTGGCCCTTCGAAGACCGGTGGGACGGCAGCGAGGCGCCGGTCATCACCTTCGACCCGGACGACGGTTCGTCCAAGAACGTGGGCTACCTGCGCGAAAACGGCATCGTCCGGGAGATTCTGGTCGATGAAAATACGGCGCTGGAGCGGCCGGTCTGGGTTGTGAACCGGAACGATGATGCGGCATACAAATCCCTGGAAGTGCTCCGCCGCGAAAACCCCGACTGGGGCCAGGGCGGCACCATCCGCCTGAAAGGAGAGAGCGATGAAGCGCCGGTTCATACCCTGGTACTAAAAGAGTTTACCGCCAAACGGAACTTCGACGCCTGGTTCGCGGGGGCAAGTGAATTTTTCGTGAAGATCGGGTGCCTGGAGGAATTTACCGCCAGCACGGAAGCCGAGATGTTGCTGTACAGCCCCACCGTAACCGATTTCATGGTGGTTGTCAAACGCGGGCAGGTGGGTACGCCCGTTCCGTTCAACGCCGTGCTGGTATCGGACTGGACCGATCAGCTGGAGAACTGCGCCTTCCTGATTACCGAGGACGATGGCGGCACCCGCACCACCTGGAAGTGTTCCGCTATGGTGAAAATCAATTCGAAAAGCTATGGATTCGACATCAATATTCCCTTCAATACCCGGGACGACATTGTCTGGCGCGGCCAGTTATCACGCCGCTTCTTCGAAGCCAACACCGACGTCACCGGCCACTTCGGCGACGTAGACCTGGTCTTTGAAATCATCTGACGGCGCCCACCGTCATTTCGCAGCGGGCGCAGTCGAAGGTGAGCTGGAGGCGGCGGCCCTGGTTGGTGAGGAAAAGCGGGGCGTTGGTGCCGTTGCCGTGATGCCTGGGACAAAGGCCCAGTTCGTATCGGACGCAGTAGCGGGTGCGCATGAGTTCGGCATCGGTCCGATGGGTTTGTTCATAGGCCGGCTCGCCGGCGCCGCCGTACCGGGCCGCCGCCAGGGAATTGGACACATTGGCCTTGTAGGTATAGGGGGCGCATCCCGGCCCTGTTTCGGTCTTTCTGCCTTCCGGAAGGGGCCGCTGCCTGCAAGGATCCTGGTCCAGGGCCTCGGCCAGGTCACGGCGCAGGGCATTCAGCCGGGCTGCCGGCAGCAGGGGTAACGAGGGGATATTCTGCGCGCAGAACCAGAACTGATAGATACCCGTTTTCTTGGACAACTGCGTCTGCAGCAGGGCTGCCATCCGCTCCTGATTATCCGCGGGTTCCCCCTCCGGTAACGGCACCGACGCCCTTCTTCCGTCCTCCGTCTCTGCTACCAGCATTAGACCTGTTTCAGCGGCTCCCGATCCCTCCTCGTCACAGGAAATTAGGGAAAATGCTCCTCGGAGGGAATCGGAAGCCGCTGTAGCGGGGGTACCCTCCGCTACGGCAGGAACCAGCATCAGGCGGACATCCAGAAGGCGTTCGGGACGGCTGGTCTGGAGCGTCTTCTCGAAGGCAACATCCAGGTTGCGGTACAGGACCGCGCCCGGCTGCAGGCCCGAGACCTGCTTGCACCGGATTTGGAGCCCTTCGCAAACATCGCCCCGGAAACCGGTGATGCCCTCCCGGCCCACTACGGCAAAGCCGTCGCCGCTGGACAGTTTCAAGTCCCGGCCGCGGGGACGAACCGTCACCACGCACTCCCAGGCATTCAGCGGACGCACCGAAGCCACTTCGCCAATCCTCTCGCCCATGCCTTTGGGAGTATCCATGGCCGCCCACGGGCCGCGGCGGCCATCCAGGTACAACTGGGTATATCCCCGGTTAAACGTCTTAGACAGATCGGGTTCAAACCCGCCCCGCACCGTTCCGAACGAGGCTCGCCGCCAACGGTCTGGATGCGCCGCCACCAGGGCATCCAGCGCCCGGGAATAGGCCCGGACGACATTGCACACGTAAGAAAGATTCTTCAGGCGGCCTTCGATTTTAAAGGAAACGATGCCACCCTCGGCCAGGTCTTCCAGCCGGTCCACCAGGTTATAGTCCCGTAACGAAAGGATGGCCTTGTCCCGCAAGAGCACCTTGCCAGAGGCGTCCGAAAGGTCGTACAACGAACGGCACGCCTGGACGCATGCTCCCCTGTTGGCACTGCGGCCGGCCAGATACTCAGACAGGTAGCAGTTCCCGCTGTAACACACGCACAGGGCTCCGTGGACAAAGAATTCCAGCTCGCAGGAAACCGCCGCGCGGATGGCGCCCACCTCCTGCAAAGACAGCTCGCGCTCCAGCACCAGCCGCGAAAATCCCAGGCTTTCATAGAACCGGGCCTGCTCCGGGGTCCGGATGGCACATTGGGTAGAAGCGTGCAGCGGAACCCGGGCGCCGAAATCCAGGACGGCCAGATCCTGGACGATAAACGCATCGGCCCCGGCCTCTTCCAACGACCGGAAAAGCTGCCGGGCCTCGTCCAGTTCTTCCTCGTACAGAATGGTATTGAAGGTGACGAACACCCTGGCCCCGAACCGGTGGGCATGGGCACACAGCCGCCGGACCTCCCCGACCGGATTGCCCGCCGCCTGACGCGCCCCGAAGGCCGGTCCTGCGATATACACGGCATCGGCACCGCAGTCAATGGCTGCGATGCCGATATCCGCATTCCTTGCCGGAGCAAGGAGTTCGAGTTCCTTCATTATTTGCTGAGGGCGTCGATCATCTGCTTGGCCTGGACGCCCCACTTGGGATCGTTGACCACCTTCTTGTAGTTCTCGAGAGCCTTGGTCTTGTTGTTGGCACCCTGATAGAGGGCACCCAACGTGAAGGTAATGGCATTGGCATTCTTGGCGTTCGGAGCCGCTTCCAGATACTGCTCAAAGTACTTGATGGCGTCGGCGTTCTTCTTCAGCTGCTGGGAAGCCTGGCCGGCCACCAGGAAAGCCTGGGCATTTTCCGTATAGTCGTTCACCTGAACAGCGTTTGCCAAAGCCTCGGCGAACTTCTTTTCTTTCAGATTGTTGGCCGCAACCTTCAGCAGCGCGCCGCCAATCACCTTCTTGGCATTCTCGCCCTGGCCATTGGCTTCGGCGGTAGCGAGGGCCGCTTTAGCCTCATCAATCTTACCGGCATTGGCCAGGCACTGCACCAGGCGGATGGAAGCGGGGCCGTTGGACGGATCAGCCTCCAAAACCTTGTTGTACAACGCGGCGGCGCCCGTCAGATCCTTGGCGTTAAAAGCATCGTTCGCGGCGTCCATATCTTTCATCAGTTCAATCTGGGGAAGCAGGGAGGTTGCCTCTTCCTCAACCTCGCTGACAGCGAAATCCTTCGCCACCGTGATGGCTGCCTGGATTTGCTCAAGCGCCTTGTCATACTCTTGATTGTTGGACAATTCCTTTGCAATGGAAAGCATCACCGTCGGAATGGCCTGCTTGCAGTTCTTCACCAATTCATCGGCCTCTTCACCGATGGTTTTTCCCATTTCGTAGGCTTTCTGGAAATACTCCAAAGCCGACACTTTGTCGCCCGTGGTCAGCGCATTGGCACCGTTGTTGTACAATTCAGTTGCCTGAGCCAGGTCCTGAGCGGACATGATACCGGCAGACAGAAGAGCTGTTGCCAGTACAAGAATCATTTTTTTCATCATTGCGTATAACTTGGTGTTTAACATTTTCTTTTATCGAACCACAAAAATAGTGATTTTTCTTTTTAATTTTGCATTATCGAATCGTAAATTTATGCGTTACCTCCGATATATCCTTCTCTGTGCTGCATCCTTGTTCCTTTCAATAATGATGCCAGCCCAGAAATTGACCCCCCTTCCCACCTCTTCCCAAATTACCGTCGGAGCGCTTCCAAACGGCATTTCCTACTACCTGGTAGCCAACGCAACCAACAAAGGATCAGCCGATTTCGCCCTGATCCAGAAAGGCGCTTCCGACCGGGAAGCCGCCCGCCTGCCGCTCCGCAGCATCCCCAATTTCCAGCAGCGCGCCCCCTATAAATTTCTGGCCGACAAGGGAGTCGGGTATTCCCGCGACGGCTTCGTCACGGTCTCGTCCGATGCCACCACGTATCGGTTCGAGCGTATTCCGATGGGCGATTCCGGCGCGGTGGACAGCACGCTGATGCTCCTGTTCAACATGGCCGACATGTACGCCCACGAGCAGGCGGTGGTGGTGAGCGGCGATATCGACCCGGACGCCATGCTGCAGAAAATCTCCCTGTTCTCCATGCTGGTATCGCCCCGATCCGCCTCGCCGAAGGCGGCCGAATACCGGTGGGAGCCGGCCGATTCCGCTATGTTCACCTTCCTGGACATCCCGTCGCGGACCTCGTTTGTATCGGCCATGTACCAGTTCCCGCGGACGCCGGAAGAGAACATGAACACCGTGCAGCCGCTGGTTTCGCGCCTGTATTCTTCCCTGCTCCGGACCATCCTCACGAACCGCATCCGCGAACAGATGAGAACCCGGAACCTCCCCCTTTCGGGCATCGAATACGTCTATCGAAGCAGTTCGGAAGGTCCCGGAAACGAGCATTATACCATTACGCTTCACACGAAGGCAGACTGTCTTGCCGACGCCGCCGGGGTATTGGGCCAGACCCTTGCGGCCCTGGACCGGAACGGAGCCAGTCCGGAGGAATACAAAGATGCGAAAGACGCCTTCTCGTCCAACCTGGGGTCCCTGGGCGCCCTCCGGTACAGCCAGAACGCTTCCTTTGTGGACATGTGCGAGGCGGCTTTCCTGTACGGGTCCAACCTCGCCCCGGCCAAGACCGTCATCGATTTCTTCGCCGATCGCCAGATCCCGGCCGAAAAGGAGCTGTCCCTCTTCAACAATTTCGTCAGCGCCCTGCTGGACCCGCAGGCGAACCTGTCGGTGGTCTGCATCGGTGACTATAAAGGCGGATACGACCAGCTGAAAAGCGCCTTTGATTCCGCCTGGAAACATCCGGCCATCCCGGAGGACGAGCATTTCCACGCCAGCCGGGGCGATACGCTGTCGCTCGTATCCTTCGCCCCGAAAGTCAAACTGAAATCCGAACAGGCCGAGCCCATCTCGGGCGGCAAGATATGGACGTTCTCCAACGGGCTGAAGGTGGTTTTCCGGCAGATGCCCACCCCGGGACGCATCCGGTACTCGCTGATGATCCGCGGCGGCTATGCTTCCGTGCCGGACCTCTCCCGTGGCGAAGGGGCCTTCGTAGGAGACCTGCTGGGTCTTTCCCGCGTAGGAGGCAAGTCCTGCTACGATTTCCGCAAGATGCTGTCTTCCAACGGCATCACCATGAAACCGACGGTCTCCCTGTCCGATTTGCGCATCAGCGGAAACGCCCCGTCCAACCGGATGCAACTGGTATTGCGGAGCCTGCTCACCGTTGCCAACGTCCGCCAGCCCGACCCGGAAGCCTTCACCTATTACAAACTGTGCGAAGCCGTCCGCGAAGAGGGGCAGCGCGGCGAGACCGAGGGCATCCGCACCGCCATTGACCGAATCATGTTTCCGGACTATCCCTACTCGCCCTGGCGCGATGTGAAAGCCCTGCGTGACAACCTCCCCGACCGGGCGGAACTGTATTTCAACAACCAGTTCTTGCGGGTGAACGACGGCGTGCTGACCATCATCGGCGACCTGAACGAGGAGTATCTGAAAAAAATGCTCGTCAAATGGCTGGGCGCCTTCCGGACCACCGGAACGGGCTTTGCCCCGCGTCCCAAGATCCAACAGACCCTGCGAACGGGGACATCGACCTATGTCGTGAATTCCAACGACCTGGAAGACGTGTACGACGGCAGCGTGAATGTGTTGATGAGCGCGGCCATTCCGTTCAGCACGGACAAATACATGGCCTTCAAGATGGCCGGCTTCCTCTTGCGGAAGTCCATCGTACGCGAACTTGCCGATACGGGCTTTTACGTAGAGATGCAGGACGACGTGTCGCTGTATCCGCAGGAGCGGATGGAAATCCTGATCCGCTGCAAGGCGGCCGACCCGCGCGGGCTCCCGGACGGGATGGTTGCGGATACTCCGCTCACCGTGCTGGACCAGGTGCGAAAGGCCCTGGGCGAGGCCACCGGGAAGACCCTTTCCAAACAGGAGCTCTCTACGTATAAGGACCTGTTGAACAATTACTTCCTCTCCCTGATCCCCCGGCCGGACTTTGTGGAGCAGTCCCTGTTGCTGCGGTATTCGGAGGGGAAAGATATGGTGACCCGCTACCGCGAGCGGATCAATGCCATCAGCGCAGAAGAGGTACAGGCCATCCTGCAGGCTCTCCGCAAAGGGTGTAACATTGAATATGTAGTAGAATGAGTGCGTTCGGGACCATTATCCAGATTGGTGACATCCTGGTTTCCGAGGATGTGGTGCTGGAGTATTTCGCCTGCGACTACGGGCGCTGCAAGGGTTGCTGCTGCGTCATCGGGGACAGCGGAGCACCGTTGGAAACCTCTGAACTGGATGAACTGGAACGCTGGTATCCGGTTTATTCCGCCCTCATGCCCGCCGCCGGAAAGGCCGCCGCCGAAGCGGCCGGATTCTTCGAGGTGGACCGGGACGGCGACCTGGTGACACCGGTGGTCAAAGGGACACCCGGGAAAGAGGAGTGCGCCTACACCGGATTCGAAGGGGACGGGAACTGTTTTTGCACCATCGAACGGTGTTATTTTGCCGGGAGCTGTGCGTGGCGCAAACCCATTTCCTGCCGCCTTTACCCCATCCGCGTCACCAAGCTGACCGGCGGCGGGAAGGCCCTCAACCTGCACCGATGGGCCATCTGCCACGACGCTTTTGAAAAAGGCCGGCGCGAAGGCATCCGCGTGTATCAATTCCTGCGCGAGCCCCTTACCGACGCCTTTGGCGCCGACTTTTACGACGCCCTATGTGCCGCCGCGGAGCATGTAATCAACCAGAAATAATTGTTATCTTTGCGAAAAATACGGCCATGACATACCTTCGACGCGCAATCAAGTCCTTCTTTTATTATTGTATCCTGCTGACGGTCATCCTGACGGCACTGGTGCTGCTGCATGTGACGGAAGCCAATGTGCAGACCCTGTTCCGGGGTGGCTGGACGTCGGTAGGCCAGATCCTGCTTCTCTTTGCCATCGTAGCGGCCATCTATCCCCGCTTCGGCTATACGACAAAGGACGCCCTTTTGCCCGAAGGGCAGGCATCCGACGGTGAAAGCGGCGAACGGGACCGGCTGATAGAACTGATGCAGAACCGCGGATACCGGCTGGAGAAAGAGGACGGTTCCGTGCGGACGTTCCGCCTGCGCAACCTGGTGAACCGGCTGTCCCGCATGGACGAAGACCGCATCACCATTACCCGGACCCCGTCCGGCTTTTCCCTGGAGGGCCTCACCAAAGATGTGGTCCGCTTGGTACATGCTATTGAATATCAATTTGTTAAACACTCATCCTCCTTATGAATACCTTGAAAACCGTTGCGCGTTACCGTGACGCCATGAGCGCCCACATCTGCGCAGGCATGCTGAATGAGAACGGCATTCCGGCCGCCGTTTTCGGCGAGAATTCCTCGTACATTTCCCTCAACTACATTGACGAGCTGGAAGTGAAAGTGAATCCGGAAGATTACGACCAGGCCATGGCCCTGATCAACCAGAAAGACTAAACCATTAATACGATACCATTATGACTGAAGATCCGCTGGAGCGCATTGCGCGCCAAGAAAGTGAAAAGAAAAACACCGGTTTGAAGACGACTACCTGGATTCTTGCGGTAATCGCCCTGGCCCTGGCCGGTACGCTGCTGTATATCTGGTACCAGAAATCACAGCTGATCAGCGATTTGAACGTAGAAAAGCAGGAACTGACCGAGCAGATGGTCGCCCTGCAGAACGATTACGCCACCCTGAGCTCCGATTACGACACCATCAACTCGCAACTGGACTCCTCCCGCGAGGAAGTGGCACAGCTCATCGACCGCATCAAGAAGACCGACGCCACCAACCGCGCCAAGATGCGCCAGTATGAGAAGGAACTGGGGACCCTGCGTTCCATCATGCGCAACTACATTGTCCAGATTGATTCGCTGAACACGCTCAACCACAAGCTGACCGCCGAGGCGGCCGAGGCTCGTCGCGACGCCGCTGCCAGCAAGGCCGCGAACGAAGAGCTGAACAAGCAGGTCGAGAGCCTCGCCGGACAGGTGGCCGCCGGTTCCGTCATCAAGGCCCGCGGCCTGAGCATGCAGGCTTACAACCATTCCGACAAGGTGACCGACCGCAGCAGCCGGGTAGCCCGCCTGCTGACCACGCTGAGCCTGGTAGAGAACGACCTGGCGCCGAAGGGTCCCGTGCGGGTGTATATCCGCGTAAAGGATCCCGATGGCATCCTGCTCACCAACAGCGTCCAGACCTCTTTCAACTGCGGTGGCGAAGCGCTGCTGGCATCGGCTTCCCGCGAGGTGGATTACGAGGGAAAGGAAGTGGAACTGAGCATCTATCTGAACGATATCCCGTCCTTTACGAAGGGCATTTATACGGTTGAGGCTTATACGGAGCAGGGCCTGCTGGGCCGCTCCGAGCTGATGCTCCGCTAGGGACATGATTTACCTGCACGTACCCTTTTGCAGGAGTTTCTGCACGTACTGCGGGTTCTATTCCGAGACGGTTCCCTGCCGCAAGGGCGGCGGGGAGCCGCTTTTTGATGCCTATGCAGAGCGGGTTTGCCGGGAGATTGAGGAGCGGCTGCCGGACTTCGTGGCAACGAATGGCCTTCCGGTGAACACCCTCTATATCGGCGGCGGCACTCCTTCCGTCCTTCCCCCCGCCACCCTTCGTCGCATCGTTTCCCATCTCCGACGTGTGCTATCGAACGGCGGGACCGGTAACTGCGGAGGAGCATATCCCCAAAGTCCCTGCGACGCCGTGGTTACCGGCCCCGCCGTCACGAAGAATGAGGATAGATGCCCGACCTTCGAGGAGTTTACGGTGGAGGTGAATCCGGAGGATGTGGTGGAGAAGGGGGCGGGGTATGTGCGGGGGCTGCTGGAGATGGGCGTCAACCGGATCAGCATGGGGGTGCAGAGTTTCGATGACGGCATCCTCCGGTGGATGAACCGCCGGCACGATGCCGCACGGGCGCGGGAGGCGATGCGCATCCTCCGGGAAGCAGGCGTGCGGAATGTGAGCATCGACCTGATCTTCGGTCTGTCGCAGCTGTCCGATGCACAATGGGAAGCCACGCTGGATCAGGCACTTGCGCTGGAGCCGGAGCACCTTTCGGCCTACCAGCTTTCCATCGAAGAGGACAGCGCCCTGGCCGAACAGGTTGCCAAAGGGCGCTACACCGAGGCTTCAGAAGAAGCTTGCCGGCGGCAGTATGACCGCCTGTGCGAACGGATGGCCCGGTCCGGTTTCCACCATTACGAGGTCTCCAATTTCGCCCGTCCCGGATTCGAGGCCGTGCACAACAGCGCCTATTGGCGGCGCATCCCCTACCTCGGCCTGGGCCCCGGCGCGCATTCGGCTTATGCCCGGAACCCGGAGGAAGGGGTCAATCTCCGGGTCTGGAACAGTTGTGAGCCCGTCCATTGGAAAGAGGCCGGGCGGGAGATGCTCTCCCCCGAACAGATCTTGGAGGAGACCCTGATGCTGGGGCTCCGGACCAGCAGGGGCCTGCCGGAGAACTGGATGCGCGCCCATTGCGACACCCGGGCCCTGGAACGGCTACTGGCCGCCGGAGCCCTGGAAAAGGGACCGGAGGGAACGATTCGCATCGCCGAGCATCACTTCTTCGTATCGGATGAAATCATTGCCGAGCTATAGCCTCCTTTGCAATCGTTTTCATGTCATCCCCGGACTTCTGTGCCAAGATTTGCCGGCAAGAGTGGCTGTTTTGCCGGATTTTTGTTATCTTCGCTCACCATAATTATCCAACTATGCTTCATCGCCTTTTACGGACTGCCGCGGTCCTGTTATGCGCGGCTATGATCGCCCCCGGCGCCGCCGGATGGGGCCGCATGGGTCACGCTACCGTAGCCAAAATCGCCCAGAACCACCTGACCAAAACCTCTCGCGAGAAAGTGAATGAGATCCTGCACGGACAGACCATGATGGGTCTCGCTTCCTACTGCGACGATTATCGCTCCTACGTGGACGAAACCTTCCGCCCCGAATGGGCGCAGGGCGTACCCCATGCCCACACCTTTGAAGTGGACGAAAACAACCGGCCCTTCCCGGTGCTGAAGCACCCCAAGACCGGCCGCGGCCTGACCAATTGCGTCTATTTCGCCGACCATTGCCTCCAGGACCTGGGACATGCGCAGGACTTCCCGGACAGCATCCGGTGGAAGGCCCTTGTCATGGCGGTCCATCTGGTGGGAGACATGCACTGCCCCGGTCACGTCCGGTATGCCGCCCGGCACAAGGATATCGGCAAATTCGACGTTACCTTCGTGGGGGAAGAGACCAACTACCACAAGGTCTGGGACTATTATATGGTGGTAAGCCCGCTGCCGTACAGTTTCTCGGACATTGCCGAGATTTGCGACGACTGTACCCCCGAACAGATTGCCGGAATTGTGAAAGGGACCCCCTATGACTGGGGAAAGGACAATGCCGATAAATGCGAAAGCGTCCGGCTGGACGGCGTATCCGAAGGCGACGCGCTGACGGGACTCTGGCAACGGGACCATGTGGAGTTGACCCGTACCCAGCTTCGCAACGCCGGCTACCGGCTCGCCCATGCGCTGAACATGGCCTTCGACCCCAGATACGCCCGCAAGTTCAACCGGAAATACAACAAATAAAGATATGAAGAAGACCATTACCATCATCGGCTCCGGAATGATGGGCTCCGCCCTTGCGTTCCCGGCTTTCGAAAACGGCAACGAGGTGCGCCTGGTGGGCACACCGCTGGATAAAGACATCATTGATGCCTGCCGTGCGACCAACCAGCATCCCAAATTCGAGATTCCCTTCCCGAAAGGTATCCAATACTATCAGTTCGACCAGTGGAAAGAGGCCGTAAAAGGGGCCGATTTCGTCATTGGCGGCGTTTCTTCGTTCGGCGTGGACTGGTTCCTGAACGAGGTGCTCACCTACCTGGATCCCGCCCTGCCGGTGCTGTCGGTAACCAAGGGCCTGATCAACCTGCCGGACGGCACCCTCATTTCCTACCCCGCCTACTGGGAGACCGAACTGGCCAAGAAGGGTATCCACCGTCAGGTGAACGCCATCGGCGGCCCGTGCACGTCCTATGAACTGGTTGCCCACGACCAGACCGAAGTAGCCTTCTGCGGCAAAGATACCGCCGTGATCAAGATGATGAAAGAGGCCATGCAAACCTCTTACTACCATATTTCCACGACGAACGACGTCATTGGCCTGGAAAGCGCCGTGGCCCTGAAGAACGCCTATGCCCTGGGCGTGGCCATGACCATCGGCCTGGTGAACCGCACCCTTGGCCCGGACGCCGGCCTGCATTACAATTCGCAGGCAGCCGCCTTCTACCAGGCCACCAAGGAAATGACCAAGCTGCTGCGCATGCAGGGTGCCGACGAAGACAGCACCGTGATTGGTATCGGAGACCTTTACGTAACCGTTTACGGCGGCCGGACGCGCAAGATCGGCATTCTCCTGGGCGAAGGCAAAACCTACCAGGAAGCGATGGACATCCTGGCCGGCGTGACGCTGGAGTCGCTGGTGGTGGCCCGCCGCGTGGCCAAGGCCATCTACCGCAAAGCCGAACTGGGCATGGTGGACCTGCGCGAATTCCCGCTGATGACCCATGTGAACGACGTGCTGGACAACGGAAAGGACGCCCAGCTGCCCTGGGAGAGCTTTACGTTTGACCATACGAAATAAGCATGAAGGCACGCCTTGTTGCAGCGGTACTGCTGGTCCTTGCCGTTCCAACGGCATCGGCCGAAAGCATGAAACACCTGTCGAAACGGGTTTTCGAGCTGGCCCGCGTCCAATACACCCAGTTGGACGACCAGCTGGGACCCGCGGAGTTTCCCCGTTCCCTGCACCCTGACGGCAGCCTCTGGAAAAGCAAACAGAACTGGTGGTGCAGCGGTTTCTGGCCGGGCATGCTCTGGTACACGTTCGCCGGTACGAACGATCCGGACATGGCCGCCCGGGCCGACCGCAACACCCATAAACTGGACGGACTGATTGAGACGCCCACTCACCACGACATCGGCTTCCAGCTGAATTCCAGTTTCGGGAACGCCGCGCAGATTGCCGGCATCACGCCCGGACCCATTTTGCGGGACGGAGCCTTGAAACTGGCCGGACGGTTCAACCCGAAGGTGGGCGCCATCAAAAGCTGGGAAAGCGGCAAACGCGGCCGGTATCCCGTCATCATCGACAACATGATGAACCTGGAATTGCTGATGCGCGCCGCCCGCTATTTCCAGCTGGATACGCTCCGCTCCATCGCGATTACCCACGCACGAACCACCCTGCGCACGCATTTCCGGGACGATTTTACCACCTTCCACCTGGTGGATTTCGACCCGCAGACCGGCGCGGTGACCGCCCGGAAAACGGTGCAGGGGTATTCCGATGAATCCGTTTGGGCCCGCGGAGAAGCCTGGGCGCTCTACGGCTATACGATGATGGCCCGCGAATGTGCGAAAAGCGGCTTGACGGCGGAAAGCCGGGAGTTCCTGGCACAGGCCACGGGTATCGGGAAATGGGTAGCCGCCCATCTGCCCGCCGACGGCATCCCCTACTGGGACTTCTCCGACCCGGCCATCCCCGACACCTGGCGGGACGCATCGGCCGCCGCCATCCTGGCATCCGGCTTCCTGGACCTGGCCCGTCAACTGGAGTCCCCGGACGCTGCCCTGGCCAAACGGTTCCGCAAGCTGGCCAGACGCCAGCTCAAGACCCTGGCATCGGCCCCGTACCTGGCCAAAGCCGGACAGAACGGCGGTTTTCTCCTGCGCCATTGCGTAGGAAACCTGCCCGCCGGAAGCGAGATTGACGTACCCCTCACGTACGCCGACTATTATTTTCTGGAAGCCCTGCTGCGCTGGCAGGAGAAATAGCATCCCGGGTTTAGAGCAACCGGAAAATAACGGGTATGTTCATACGGGTTGCAACCGAGGCCCCGTCTTTCACACCCGGTTCCCATTTGGGCGAAGATTTCACCACCCGGATGGCCTCTTTCTCAAGGGTGACATCCACGCTACGGATGGCCTTGATATCGCGGACAACCCCGTCGGGTCCCACCGTAAACTGAATGATGATCCGGCCTTGCACGCCATTGTCGCGGGCAATGCTCGGATAGGTAACATTCTTGTGGACCCAAACGGTGAAACTGTTCAAATCGCCGCCTTTGAATGTCGGCTTGGTATCCACCTCCTGATAGGTGAACAACTTCTCGTCTTGCGCGAACAGGTTGCCCGAAGAGAACCAGATCGCGAAACAGAATAAGACAAGGAATTTGAACAGCTTCATTTTTACGCTATTTGGATGCAAAAATACCTCCTTTTTTTGGGAATTACAAATTTTCTTTTTCCCTTGAATCTTTCTATCTTTGTCGTATGGCATTCGTACATCTGCACGTCCACACGCAATACTCAATCCTCGATGGGCAAAGTTCCATCGAGCATCTGTTCGACCGCGCCGAACAGATGGGCATGCCCGGCCTCGCCATCACCGACCACGGCAACATGTACGGGGTCAAGGAATTCTTCAAATTTGCCAAAAAACATCCCGCCGTCAAACCCGTCATCGGCTGTGAGATTTATGTGACGCAGGGCTACGACCACCGCATCAAAGACTCCGAGCACCGCAAATACTATCACCTGATCCTGCTGGCCAAGAACTACAACGGCTACAAGAACCTGATGAAGATTGTCTCCACCGGCCACATCGAAGGAAAATACTACGACAAGCCGAGGGTGAGCCACGAGATTGTAGAGAAATACCACGAAGACCTCATCTGCAGTTCGGCCTGCATGGCGGGCGAAATTCCGCGCTGCATCCTGGCGGGCGATATCGCCGGGGCGGACAAGGCCATCGAATGGCACAAGAAACTCTTCGGAGAGGACTATTACCTGGAGGTAATGTACCACAAAACCGAGGTGCCGGGCCTGTCCCTGGACGTTTACGAGGGCCAGTGCGCCTACGTGCCCACCCTGTTCGAATTGGCCAAAAAGCACGGCGTAAAGGTGATTGCCACCAACGACGTCCACTTTGTCGATAAGGAAGACGGTCCCGCCCACGACCGGCTCATCTGCCTGAACACCGGCAAATTCCTGGACGAACCGGACCGCCTGCACTATACCCAGCAGGAGTATCTCAAGAGCGAAGAAGAGATGCTCGCCCTCTTCCCGGATCACCCGGAAGCCATCGCCAACACGCTGGAAGTGCTGGAGAAGGTGGAAAACTACGACATCGACCGCGGACACGTGCTGCCCCGTTTCGAACTGCCGGCCGACTTCCTCAAAGACATCGACCACTGGACCGGCCTGTACAAGGCGGTCATCGACGAGGGCCGGGACGAGGTGGTGTACAACAAAGACGGCTCCGAAAAGAGCCGCACCTACCGCGGAGACGACTTCTGCAACTCCGTAGCCTACCTCTGCAAACTCTGCTACGAGGGAGCGCACATGCGGTACGGTGAGGAACTGAACGACATCCAGAAAGAGCGCATCGACTTCGAACTGAAGACCATCTCCCGCATGGGTTTCCCGGATTACTTCCTGATTGTCCAGGATTTCATCAACTGGGCGAAAAACAACGGCGTTTCCGTGGGCCCGGGACGTGGCAGCGCGGCCGGCAGCGCCGTCGCCTACTGCCTGCGCATCACCAACCTGGACCCCATCCGGTACGACCTCCTGTTCGAGCGTTTCCTGAACCCCGAACGCATCTCGATGCCGGATATCGACGTGGATTTTGACGATGAAGGCCGCTACCGCGTGATCCAGTACGTGCAGGAAAAGTACGGGGTGGACCACATCTCGCACGTCATTACCTTCGGCACCATGGCGGCCAAGCTCGCCATCAAGGATGTCGCACGGGTTAGCCGGCTGCCGCTGGATGATTCCAACCGGCTCACCAAGCTCATTCCGGACCGCCCGTTCACGGTCAAGGTGGACGGCGAAGAAAAGGAAATGAAGCCGAACCTGAAGAATTGCATCAAATACATCCCGGAGCTGAAAGCCGAATACGAGGGCGACAACCCGCTCATCCACGAAGTGCTGGAATATGCCATGAAACTGGAGGGCTGCATCCGCCAGACAGGCATCCACGCCTGTGCGATGATCATCGGCCGCGGCGACCTGACCGACTACATCCCCATCACCACCGGCACCGACAAGGCCTCCGGGCAGGAGGTGTGGGTATCGCAATACGAAGGTTCCTACATCGAAGAAGTGGGCATGCTGAAGATGGACTTCCTGGGCCTGCGGACCCTGTCCATCATCATGGAGTGCCTGGCGCAAATCAAGAAACGGCACGGGATAGACATTGATATTGAGGCAATTCCCATTGACGATGCCGCCACCTACGACCTGTATTCGCGGGGCGATACCAAAAGCATCTTCCAGTTTGAATCGCCCGGCATGAAGGAGTGGCTGCAGCGCCTGCACCCGCAACGCTTCGAGGACCTCATCGCTATGAACGCCCTCTACCGCCCGGGACCGATGGATTACATCCCCTCCTTCGTCGCCCGCAAACGGGGCGAGGAGGAGATCACCTTCGACCTGCCGGTCATGGGCGAATTCCTGGAGGAAACCTACGGCGTAACCGTGTACCAGGAGCAGGTGATGCGGATTTCCCAGAAGGTGTCGGGCTTCTCCAAAGGCAAGGCCGACAAGCTCCGCAAGGCCATGGGAAAGAAAAAAATTGACGTGCTGGAGAGCCTGTATGCCGATTTTATCAAGGGCGGTGTAGAAAACGGCCATCCCAAGGAGGTGCTGGACAAGATCTGGGCCGACTGGCGGAAGTTCGCCTCCTATGCCTTCAACAAATCGCACGCCACCTGCTATGCCTGGGTAGCCTACCAGACCGGCTGGCTGAAAGCGCATTATCCGGCCGAATTCCAGGCGGCCAACCTGAGCAACCAGTTGTCCAACATGGCGGAGCTGAAGGAAATCATGGACGACTGCAAGAAGGGCGGCATCAAGGTGCTGAGCCCCGACGTGAACGAATCGGAGGCCCGCTTTGCCGTGAACAAGGACGGCGACATCCGTTTCGGCCTGGGCGGCATGAAAGGATTCGGCTCCAATGTGGTGGATGCCATCATCTCCGAACGCGAGGCCCACGGTCCGTTTGCGGACATCTTCGATTTTGCGGAACGCGTCCCGGGCATGAACCGGAAAGCCTTCGAAACGCTGGTCAACGCGGGAGCGTTCGATTCGTTCGGCGCCCGCCGCACCCAGTTCTTCCTGCCGTGCAAGAACAACGTCCCCTTCATCGACGAGTTGGTCAATTATGCCGATTGCTACCACCACGATACCATCGATGCCGGATCTTCCCTCTTCGGGGAGATGGAGGAAATGAAGCCCGTCCGGCCGGAAATGCCGCCGATGTCGGGCGAGGAGGACGAACTGGCGAAGCTCCAGAAAGAAAAGGAACTGGTGGGCATGTACATCTCCTCGCATCCGCTGGACAAATATACCTTCGAACTGGAGACCTTCACCACCTGTCCCATCAGCTCGCTGAACGACCTGGTGGCCGAGTGCGAACGCAAGAAAACCCCGCAGAAAGTGAGCGTGGCCGGTCTGGTGACCGATACCAAAAACCTCACCACCCGCACCGGAAGGCCGTTCTCGCGCACCGTGCTGGAAGATTACAACGGCAGTTACGAACTGGCCCTCTTCGGAAAAGACCATGAGAAGTTCCTGGGGAAGATCCAACTGCACGAAGCCCTGTTCATCGAGGGCGAAATCGGGGGGAAATTCACCTTGCGGCCCGAAGAGAAGGCCCAGGGGAAGACCGCCCCTTACACCTTGAAAGTCAAGGACATCGCCCTGCTTGGGAACATGTCCGATTCCCTCCTTAGCGGTTTCTCCATCCAGCTCACCACGCCCATGCTGACGCAGGAGTTCCGGAAGAAGCTGGTGAAACTGCTGGCCGCCCACAAGGGCTTGATTCCCCTGAACATCTACCTCACCGACCCGGTGACCCATTACCGTATCGAGTTCTTCTCCAAGAAGTTCCAGGTGGCGGTCAATGCCGATTTCATCCGGGATGTCAAGGCCCTGGGCGTTCCCTATTCCGTTCAAAGAAAGATGTAAGTATGGAAGTTCGCGCAAAAAAGGCCCTGGGCCAGCATTTCCTGACCGACCAAGGCGTCGCCCGTGCCATCGTGGACGCCTTGCAGCCCGATGCCGCTTCCGTGCCGATGCCGGTATTGGAAATCGGACCGGGAATGGGCGTGCTGTCCCGGTATCTGCTGGAGCGGACCGATATCGACCTGAAACTGGTAGAGATCGATTCCGAGAGCGTGGCCTACCTGATGCAGCATTTCCCCTCTCTTGCAGGCCGGCTGCTGGAGGCCGACTTCCTGAAAATGAACCTCCCGAAGTTCTTCCCGGGCGATTTTTGCATCATCGGGAATTTCCCCTACAACATTTCTTCGCAGATTTTCTTCCGCATCCTGGACTACAAGGACCGCATCCCGCAGGTGGTGTGCATGATCCAGAAAGAGGTGGCCGAACGCATTGCCGAAAAACCCGGCACCAAGACCTATGGTATTCTTTCCGTGCTGCTGCAGGCCTGGTACGACATTGAGTATGTGATGAGTGTGGGTTCGGGCTGTTTTGCCCCGCCGCCCAAGGTCCAGAGCGCGGTGATCCGGCTCCGGCGCAATGCCCGCACCAGCCTGGGATGCGACGAACGCCTCTTCAAGACCGTGGTGAAAACCGCTTTCAACCAGCGGCGCAAGACCCTGCGCAACTCCCTCCGGCCGATGATCCGCCCGGAAATCATCGCCAACCCGGTCTTCGACCTGCGTCCCGAACGCCTGAGCGTCGAAGACTTCATCTCCCTTACCCTCCTATTAGGATAATATCCCGATATTTTCCTAATAGGATAATATCCCGATATTTTTTGTATTTTTGTCGGTTGGATTGATTCCGAACGACAAAAACAACAACATCGATATGTACCGTACACACACATGCGGGGAACTCCGCATTTCTGACAAAGGCCGGCAGGTAACGCTGGCCGGATGGGTCCAGAAGGCCCGCAAACTGGGAGGAATGACCTTCATCGACCTGCGCGACCGCTATGGCGTCACGCAGCTGGTGGTCGAGGCCGACGCCCCCGCCGCACTGGTGGAAACCGCCACTTCGCTGGGACGGGAATTCGTCATCCAGGCTTTCGGCGAAGTCCTGGAGCGCCAGAGCAAGAACCCGAAGATGGATACGGGCGACATCGAAATCAAGGTGAACGCCATCAACATCCTCAACAAGAGCGTCACCCCGCCCTTCACCATCGAAGACGAGAGCGACGGCGGGGAGGATATCCGCATGAAATACCGGTACCTGGACCTGCGCCGCAATCCGCTGAAGAACGCGCTGATGCTGCGTCACAAGATTGCACACGAGACCCGCAACTACCTGGATGCGAATGGGTTCCTGGAGATCGAAACCCCGTACCTCATCAAATCGACCCCGGAAGGAGCCCGCGACTTTGTGGTCCCCTCCCGCATGAATCCCGGCCAGTTCTACGCCCTGCCGCAGAGCCCCCAGACCTTCAAACAGTTGCTGATGGTGGCCGGTTACGACCGCTACTTCCAGATTGTACGTTGCTTCCGCGACGAGGACCTGCGCGCCGACCGTCAGCCGGAATTCACCCAGATTGACTGCGAGATGAGTTTTGTGGAGCAGGAGGACGTGCTGAATACCTTCGAGGGCATGATGCGCACCCTGTTCAAGAACGTGCTGAACGTAGAGATCGCCAACCCCATCCCGCGCATGAGCTGGTACGACGCCATGGACCGCTACGGTTCCGATAAACCGGATATCCGCTTCGGCATGACCATCCACGACATCACCGCCGAGGCCAAGGGAAAAGGCTTCGGCGTGCTGGACGATGCCGCCTATATCGGCGCGATTTCCGTCCCGGGCGGTGCCGAGTACACCCGCAAGCAGCTTGACGAGCTCACCGAGTGGGTGAAACGTCCGCAGGTGGGCGCCAAAGGCCTTATATATATCAAGGTAAACGCCGACGGCACCTACAAGAGCTCCATCGACAAATTCTACGGCCCCGAAGACCTGGCGCGCATCGCCGCCAAGGCCGAAGCCAAACCCGGCGAGCTGCTGCTGGTCCTGTCCGGCAACAACCTGCGCAAGGTACAGACCATGCTGGGCGTCCTGCGTATCGAGATGGGCAACCGGCTGGGCCTGCGGAATCCGAAGGAGTTCGCCCCGCTGTGGATCGTGGACTTCCCGCTGCTGGAGTGGGACGACGAAACCCAGCGTTTCTACGCCATGCACCATCCTTTCACCGCTCCCAAGCCGGAGCATGAAAAATGGTTCTACAGCAACAAGAAAGAAGACCTGGAGCGCGTCTGCGCCAATGCCTATGACTTTGTGCTGAACGGCACCGAACTGGGCGGCGGCTCCATCCGGATCCACAACGCCGACATGCAGAAACGCATGTTCGAAGTACTGGGCATCGGACCCGAAGAGGCCGAGTACAAATTCGGTTTCATCATCAACGCCTTCAAGTTCGGCGCACCGCCCCACGGCGGCCTCGCCTTCGGTTTCGACCGCGTCTGCGCCCTCTTCGGCGGCCAGGATACCATCCGCGACTACATTGCCTTCCCGAAGAACAACCAGGGCCGCGACGTGATGATCGATTCCCCTTCGGCCATCGACGACAGCCAGCTGGAGGAACTGCAGATTAAAACCGACGTAAAAGAATAAGTCTATGAACCGGATTCTCAAAGCGTTCTGCGCTATCATCCTGATGGCGCTTCCCCTTTCCGTTGAGGCCCAGATGCTCACGGAACAGAATTCCCAGGTGGTCCGCCACGTGGAAAAAAACGCGGATATCGTGGTGTGCGGCGGCGGCCTGGCCGGCGTTTGCGCAGCGGTCTCGGCGGCCCGTCACGGCGCCTCCGTCATCCTGGTGCAGGACCGTCCCGTGCTGGGCGGAAACGCCTCCAGCGAATGCCGGATGGGTATTGTGGGCGTGCTCAAGGACCAGTATCAGGAAGCCGGCATCCTGGAGGAAATGCAGCTGCGGAACTTCCGCTACAACCCCCTCCAGCGCTATACGCTTTGGGACGATGTCATTTATTCCACCGTCATTTCCGAGCCCAACATCACCCTGCTGTTGAACACCTCCGTGGACGAGGTGGAAATGGACGGGGCCCGCATTGCCGCCGTCAAGGCCTGGAACACCAATGCCTACACCCACTACCGCCTGGGCGGCAAACTCTTCCTGGACTGCACGGGCGACGGCATCCTGCGCCTGAGCGGCGCCAAGTTCCGCCGCGGCCGCGAGCTTCCGGACGAGTTCCACGAGTCCTATCTGCATGAAGGCGGCGACGCCCGCACCATGGGCAACTCCATCCTCCTGCAGTTGCGCAAGACCGACGAGGACCATCCCTTCACCGCCCCCGACTGGGCTTATCATTTCACGGACGACGACTTCGATTACGCCACGCCCAAATCCACCATCCCCGGCGTAAAGTTCAACTACAAACGCATCTACCACCCCAAGGACAACAATTTCTGGTGGATAGAATTCGGCGGCACGGTGGATACCATTTTCGATGCGCCCGACATCCAGCGCGAGCTGAAAAAAATCGCCTACGGCATCTGGGAGTACATGAAAAATCATCCGGACGGACGCTGCAAGGGCTATGAACTGGACTGGATCGGTTCCCTGCCTGGCAAACGGGAATCCACCCGGTACGTGGGGCCGCACATCCTCAACCAGAACGATGTGCTGGACGGCGGTCATTTCGAGGATGTGATTGCCTATGGCGGCTGGACCCTGGACGACCACGATCCCGAAGCCTTCCACAAGAAGGGCCGCATCAGCACGGAATACGCCACGCCGGATTATTTCGGCATCCCGTTCGACTGCCTCTACTCGGTGAACGTTCCCAACCTGATGTTCGCCGGCCGCGACATTTCCTGCACGCACATGGGCCTGAGCGCCACGCGCGTTATGGCCACCTGCGCCCTGCTGGGACAGGCCTGCGGGACGGGTGCGGCGGTCGCCATCGCCCATGGCGTTGAACCCGCCGAGGTGCGTGCGAAACACATCGCCGAGGTACAGGACCTGCTGGAGGACGACGACTGCATGCTCCCCTGGCGGTGGCGCAAGGTGTCCGGCCTGACCCTATCGGCCCGGACCGACAATGCCAACGAAGTGCTGCGCAACGGAATCGACCGCTCCTGGGACGGGGCCGACAACGGCGTGTGGGTGGCCCCCGGCGAGGAATCGGTGGTCTATTCCTGGAAGAAACCCGTGACCCTTTCGGGCGCGCGGCTGATTTTCGATTCCCATTTCAAGGTACGCAGCAAGCGCATGCGCAAACTGGAGGCGACGACCGAACGGGTGGAAGTTCCGCCCATGATGGCCCGTGCCTGGCGGCTGGAAGCCCGTGTCAAAGGGGAGTGGAAGACCGTCTATGAAGAGAAAGACAACTACCTGCGGCTGCGTCAGGTCCGTTTTGCGCCCGTCAGCGCCGATGCCCTGCGCGTCGTCATAGACCAGACCTGGGGTGCCGACAAAGCCCACATCTTCGCCTTCGACGCAAGGTAGTTGTTGAAAACTTTGTTAATTAATATTTTTATTCGTATCTTTGCAGCCCCTTTTTCGGAAGGGGTTTAAACATACATAAATAATTTACAAACATTTATGCCCACTATTCAACAATTAGTTCGCAAAGGGCGCGAGACCATCGCTGTCAACAGCAAGTCCCGTGCATTGGATGCTTGCCCTCAGAAGCGTGGCGTTTGCCTGCGTGTTTACACGACGACGCCTAAGAAGCCGAACTCCGCTATGCGTAAGGTAGCGCGTGTCCGTCTGTCCAACGCCAAAGAGGTCAATGCCTACATCCCGGGCGAGGGCCACAACCTCCAGGAGCACAGCATCGTGCTGGTCCGTGGCGGTCGTGTAAAGGACCTTCCGGGTGTACGTTACCACATCCTTAGAGGAGCTTTGGATACTGCTGGCGTAGATGGCAGGACTCAGTCCCGTTCCCTCTACGGTGCCAAGCGGCCGAAGAAATCTAAGAAGTAATCTTACTAATTATTTCACCTTTAATTTCATTCAAAATGAGAAAAGCGAAGCCTAAAAAGAGAATTCTACTTCCTGATCCGAAGTTTCACGACATCGAGGTGACCCGGTTCGTGAATAATCTTATGTTACAGGGGAAGAAGAGTATCGCGTATGCAATTTTCTATGATGCCATTGACAAGGTAGGCGAGAAGATGAAAGATTCTGACCAGGCTCCTCTAGATATTTGGAGGAAGGCGCTCGAGAACGTGACCCCTCAGATCGAGGTCAAGAGTCGTCGTATCGGCGGTGCCAACTTCCAGGTGCCTACAGAGTTGCGTCCCGAGCGGAAAGTCTCCCTTTCGATGAAGAACATGATTTCCTTCGCCCGCAAGCGCTCCGGCCACTCTATGGCAGAAAAGCTGTGTGCAGAAATCGTCGCCGCCTACAACAACGAAGGTGGTGCATTCAAGAGAAAAGAGGATATGCACAGAATGGCAGAGGCCAACAAGGCATTTGCCCATTTCCGTTTCTAATCACACAGCTAGATGGCAAACAGAGATCTTAGACTCACCCGCAACATCGGCATCATGGCACACATCGATGCCGGCAAGACGACGACTTCCGAACGAATCCTTTTCTACACCGGCAAGACGCACAAGATCGGTGAAGTGCACGAGGGTGCCGCCACCATGGACTGGATGGTCCAGGAACAGGAGCGCGGTATCACCATCACTTCCGCCGCCACTACGGCGTTCTGGCACTACGGCGGCGAGACCTATCAGATTAACCTGATCGATACGCCCGGACACGTAGATTTCACGGTAGAAGTAGAACGTTCCCTCCGCGTACTGGATGGCACCATCGCCACCTTCTGTGCGGTAGGACGCGTTCAGCCGCAATCGGAAACCGTTTGGCGTCAGGCCGATAAATACAAGGTGCCGAAAATTGCCTATGTGAACAAAATGGACCGCGTCGGGGCCGATTTCCTCGCCTGTGTCGAAGAAATCAAGAATAAACTGGGCGCGACCGCCGTTCCCATCTGCCTCCCGATCGGGGCAGAAGACAAGTTCCAGGGCATTGTGGACCTGATCTCGCGCAAAGCCATTTACTATGACTCCGGCGAAGAGCTCGTCAACTATGAGATCAAGGAGATTCCCGAAGACATGAAGGACGACGTGGCCCTGTGGCGCGACAAACTGGTCGAGGCCGCAGCCGAATGCGACGAAGTCCTGATTGAGAAGTATTTCGAGGATCCCGACTCCCTGACCGAGGAAGAAATCATCGCGGCCCTGCGCAAGGGTACCATTTCGATGCAGATCGTCCCGGCCTGCTGCGGCTCTTCCTTCAAGAACAAAGGTGTACAGTTCCTGCTGGATGCCGTGATGCGGTACCTCCCGTCCCCGCTCGACAAGGGCTCGGTGAAGGGAACCAACCCGCGCAACGGCGAGGAAGTCGAGCGCAAACCCAGCGCACAAGAACCGTTCTGCGCACTCGTGTTCAAGATTGCGACGGACCCGTTTGTGGGCCGCCTCGCTTTCATGCGCGTGTACTCCGGACGGCTGGACGCCGGTTCTTATGTCTTTAACACGCGTACGGGCAAGAAAGAAAGGGTCGCCCGCCTGTATCAGATGCACTCCAACCACCAGAACCCCATTGAGTTCGACGAGGCCGGAGATATCTGCGCAGCGGTCGGCTTCAAAGATCTCCGCACAGGTGACACCATCTGCGCCGAGGACAAGCCCATTACGCTCGAATCCATGGAATTCCCTGATCCGGTGATCGGCATCGCCGTCGAGCCCAAGACCCAGAACGATCTGGACAAACTGGGCATCGCCCTTGGCAAACTTGCCGAGGAAGATCCGACCTTCACCGTGAAATCCGATCCCGAGACCGGCCAGACCGTCATCAGCGGTATGGGCGAGCTCCATCTGGATATCATCGTGGACCGTCTGCGCCGCGAATTCGGCGTGGAAATCAATCAGGGCGCTCCCCAGGTCAACTACAAAGAGGCGATTACCGCTACGGTCCAGCACCGCGAAGTCTTCAAGAAGCAGACGGGCGGCCGTGGTAAATTCGCCGATATCATCGTGGAAATCGGACCCGCCGACGAAGGCGTCAACGGTCTGCAGTTCGACAATCAGGTCAAGGGCGGCAACATCCCCAAGGAGTTCATCCCGAGCATCCAGAAGGGTTTCGAATCCGCCATGACCAACGGTCCCCTTGCGGGCTTCGAGGTCCAGTCCCTCAAGGTGACGGTCCTGGATGGTTCGTATCACCCGGTCGACTCCGATCAGCTTTCCTTCGAAATGGCCGGCCGGATGGCCTTCCGTCACGCCGCCCGCAAGGCGAAACCCGTCCTGCTGGAGCCCATCATGTCCCTGGAGGTGGTTACCCCCGAAGACTATATGGGTGACATCGTGGGCGACCTGAACCGCCGTCGCGGACAGATCGTGGCCATGGACTCCACCACCAACGGAGCCCGCATCGTGAAGGCTTTTGTCCCGCTCGCAGAGCAGTTCGGCTATGTGACGGTACTGCGTACCCTGTCTTCCGGACGCGCAACGAGCACGATGACGTTCGACCACTACGCCGAGGTTCCGGCCAACCTGGCCAAGGACATCGTCGAGAAGAGCGGATACCAGTTCCATGACGATGAAGATTAGGTAAGATTATTTAAAAGTAAATTGATATGAGTCAGAAAATCAGAATCAAACTCAAATCATTCGACCACATGCTCGTCGACAAGTCTGCTGCGAAGATCGTCGACACTGTGAAGGCTACCGGTGCGAAGGTGAACGGTCCCATTCCGCTCCCGACGAACAAGAAGATCTTCACCGTGAACCGTTCGACTTTCGTCAACAAGAAGAGCCGCGAGCAGTTCGAGTTGGACGCTTATTGCCGTCTGCTGGACATCGACGATTCCAACGCCAAAACCGTGGATGCGCTGATGAAGCTCGAACTCCCCTCCGGTGTCGAGGTTGAGATCAAGGTGTAAAACCGCCCGGGTCCCTTAGCTCAGCTGGTTAGAGCAGCTGACTCATAATCAGCGGGTCGTCGGTTCAAATCCGGCAGGGACCACGCAACACAAACGGACATGGCGGAGCCAACACTCCGCCATTTTTCTATGCCCGGCGGGAGTCGGATGGATCCCGTCCCAAATCCAATAGGAAGGCCGGGGCTGCCGGCGGATCAGTTTTTCAAACAGGGTGTCGTTCACGCCCACAAGGACCGAAACGACATCGGGATGCAAATCCAGCACATCCTCCTGCCAGCGGTTGGCCAGATCGGCCAGTTTGTGGCCGCTGAAACCGCGGTTGTAGAACTGATAGCCCGCACGCGGATGCCGCGTTTCGTACCACGTGGCCACGAGCGACATGTACGTGTGCCCATAAATATGGTTCAGGTCTGTCTGGCTCCGATAAAAACCACACGTGACCCGTCCTCTCCCTTCTTATTCCGGGAAAAGGCGTCGGGGCAGCTGGCGCAACACGCCACCAAAAGTCCCCATAGTACAAATCTTATCCTTCGCATAATTACCCCACAACATGGATTAGATTAGAATGGCCGCAATTTGCTGTTTAAGGACCGGAACATCTATCAGAGCGGTATGCCAGAGCAGTTCAGGAAGAATAGAGGCATATCCGTGGACAAGCACATGACGCATTCGGATGATGTCATTCCACGGTATGTGGTTATTCTTCTCTTTAAACTCAAGCGATAGCATATAGGAAGCTTCTCCGATGATTTCAATGTTCTTCACTACTGCAAAATACCGTAATTTATCCTTCAAAAGTTGCTCCTGAGAATAACCTTTTGTGAAGGACATTATATTATTGGCTGCTTGCAAGATGTCCTGTAGCCGTCCACTATCACGTTCAGGCTCTCTCATATATCAATACTTTGTCTTGATTAATTGTTTCTTGTGCAAATGGTTTGATACTACCCGTTGCGACCATGTCAACTTTCCGTTTTAGCAAATGCTCCAGTTCATTAATCATCCCGGCATATGTCAAGAGTCCTAGCCGGGCCGTTGGATCCAGGTCTACAAGTATATCAATATCGCTATCTGGCCTTTCTTCCATTCGAGAAAAAGACCCGAATAGCCAGGCCCGCTCTATCGGCTTTTGCCGAAAATACTCCTGAATCGTATGTACTGTAGCCACGCGCTCCCGATTAATTTTACTCATCCGTTTACAGATTTCTTCCTTTTTCCCTTTTCTTCCGGCATACCGCAATAGACGGGAAGTATTGACAGGATATAATTCGAAGGCTTGCTGAAACTCCATTTGCATATCTTGGTCCGTCCGGTCTGCATATTCTTTATCGGCATCATGATCCACCAGCAGTTTCTCCAATTCCGGTACGCGTACGAGACTGTCTCTGTAAACAGGTGCTTCAGATATCAAGGGTTTAACCAGGATGAAATCATGCAAATCTTCAATCATGGGATAAGCCTTCCGAAGCAAGGCCACATCAGGGAAATGCTGTTTCAGTGTGGTTCTTACGGACTCACACATGGACCTTGGAACCTCCACGATCAGATTCTTATGGGTATCGGTAATGCAATTGTCCATCCCTTCGAAGGCATTCGTAAGCACCTCCGCAACGGCTATCATCTTGGGCGATATGATGTGCTTGTATTCCATCCTCTATTCTTTGTCCTGCAAATATAAAACAATTTTGGCAATATTTCATCATTATTGCCAAAGTTTGGATGGTTCTATAATCAGAGTCTGACAATCTCTCTTGACAAAGCCGCAGGAAAAAGCTATATTTGTAGGACTGATCACGAATGATATGAAAAGAATCTTACTCCCGCTGCTGGCAGCCCTGGCCATCCTTCCTTCCTGCGGTAAAAAACCGCTCCTGTTGACGGAAAACAACATTCCGAAAATCGTCGCCGCCCTGACCGACGAAGAAAAGTGCCACCTGCTGGTGGGCGCCAACCACCAAAACCCCGACGACAGCACCGCCATGCTGGATATCGCCGCCTATAAGGACATGATTCCCGGCTGTGCCGGCTTCACCTTCCCGATTTCCCGGCTCGGCATCCCTTCCGTCGTCTTTGCCGACGGCCCGGCCGGTCCGCGTATCGCCAGCCATCGCGACGGGGAAGAAAAGACTTATTACTGCACCGCCTTCCCCATTGGCTCGCTGCTGTCCTCGACCTGGGATCCCGCGCTGGTAGAGGAGATCTGCGCCGCTATCGGCAACGAAGTCCTGGAATACGGGGTGGATGTGCTGCTGGGTCCCGGCGTGAACCTGCACCGCAACCCGCTGTGCGGACGCAATTTCGAGTATTATTCCGAAGATCCGCTGCTGAGCGGCAAGATAGCCGCCGCCTACGTCCGCGGCGTCCAGAGCCAGGGCGTGGGCACATCGGTCAAACATTTTGCAGCCAACAACCAGGAAATCAACCGGTTGAGCAATGATGCCCGCGTGAGCGTGACCGCCCTGCGCGAACTGTACCTGAAGAATTTCGAGACGGTGTTCCGCGAGAGCGAACCGTGGACGGTGATGACATCGTACAACTACCTCAACGGCACCTATACGGCCGAGCACAAAGAACTGCTGCGCGACGTGCTGCTGGAAGAATGGGGCTACAAGGGCCTGGTCATTACCGACTGGGGCGACAGCTGCGACCCGGTGGCCATGATCGAGGCCGGCAATCCCTATCTGGCACCCGGCACGCAGGCCCAGTACGACACGGTGCTGACCGCCCTCCGCAGCGGCCGGCTGAGCCGGAAAGCCGTCGATGAAGGCGTGGCCAAAGTGCTGGGGCTGGTGGTGAAATCGCCCCGCTTCAAAGGCTACGTTCCCTCGAACGATCCCGATCTGGCCGCCCACGCCCAGATAGCGCGCGAAGCCGCCACCCAGGGCATGGTCCTGCTGGAAAACCGGAACGCCGCCCTGCCGCTGAAGAAGGGCGCCACCCTGGCCCTGTTCGGCTCCAATACCTGGAAACTCGAGGCGGGCGGAACCGGTGCCGGCGATGTGAACACCTCCGGTACGGTGAACCTCTACGACGGCCTGCAGGAAGCCGGATTCGCCTTCGAACCGGTGGCCGAGAAGGCCTATTCCGCCTTTGTCGAGACGGAAAAAGCCCGTACCGCCCCCATCAACGAGTGGCTGGGCTGGTGGTTCGGCCGGGTATCGTATGAAGAACTGCCTACAAAGACCCTGGAGGCCATTCTTCCGGCCAGCGCGAAAGGGGCCGATGCTGCCGTCATTACCCTGCTGCGCCAGGCCGGAGAAGGCAAGGACCGTCTGGCCGAGCCCGGTGATTTCGAGCTCACCGAAGCCGAACGGCAACTGCTGGAAAAAGTCTGCACGGCCTTCCATGCCGCCGGCAAACAGGTGGTGGTGGTCCTGAACACGGGCGGCGTCATGGAAACCGCTTCCTGGAAAGACCTGCCCGATGCCATCCTGCTGGCCTGGCAGCCCGGCCAGCTGGCGGGTCACGCCATTGCCGATGTGCTGGACGGAACGGTGAATCCTTCCGGCCACCTGCCCATGAGCTGGCCCGTCCGGTATGCCGACGTGCCGTCCCAGAACTTCCCGCAGGTGCATGTCCCTCAGAGGAAAAACGCCTCCTGGTGGCATCACAAGAAGGGTCAGCGCTTCTATGAACAGGAAAACATCGACTGGACCGACTACCTGGAAGACCGGTATGTCGGCTACCGCTACTATACTTCTTTCGACTGCCCGGTGTCCTATCCCTTCGGCTTCGGCAAGAGTTACACGACCTTTGCCTGGTCGGACCTGAAGGTGACGCCCGCAAAGGACGGATGGACGGTGGACGTGACCGTTACCAACACGGGCGACGTGCCTGGCCGCGACGTGGTACAGCTTTATAGCAAGCCCTGCGAGACCGAACAGAACGTTCCCGTGTGCGAACTCAGGGCCTTTGCCAAGACCGGCCTGCTGGAGAGCGGCGCCAGCGAGACGGTTTCGCTCTGCCTGACCCCGGCCGACCTGGCGCATTTCTGCGAAGCGTGCAGCGCGTGGATTACCCCCGCCGGCACCTATGGCCTGGTTGTGGCCCGCGATGCCGACAGCCCCGAACTGGAAGCCTCTGTCGAGGTCCGCAAAGAACAGGTCCGCAAGGTCTCCGATGTCCTGCATCCGTCCCAACCCGAAGGCCGTCCGCTCTACCTGGGCGGCGGCAATGCAATAACCCGATAATTTATAATCACTGAAACATATGAACAAGTATCCCAAAATTGGTATCCGCCCCACCATTGACGGCCGTCAGGGTGGTGTGCGTGAAGCACTGGAAGAGAAAACCATGGCCCTGGCACATGCCGTAGCCGATTTGATTTCGTCCAACCTGCGCAACGGAGACGGAAGTCCCGTAGAATGCGTCATTTCCAACACGACCATCGGCCGCGTGGCCGAGGCGGCCGCCTGCGAGGAGCAGTTCGAGCGCGCCGGCGTCGGCAGTACCATTACCGTCACCTCCTGCTGGTGCTACGGTTCCGAGACGATGGATATGAATCCCCACTGGCCCAAGGCCGTCTGGGGCTTCAACGGCACCGAGCGCCCGGGTGCGGTCTATCTGGCCGCCGTCCTGGCCGCCCACGCCCAGAAGGGCCTGCCGGCCTTCGGCATTTACGGCCACGATGTCCAGGACCTGAACGACAATACCATCCCCGCCGACGTAGCCGAGAAGATCCTCCGCTTCGCCCGCGCCGCCCAGGCCACGGCCACCATGCGCGGCAAGAGCTATCTTTCCATGGGCAACACCTGCATGGGCATCGCCGGTTCCATCGTGGATGCGGACTTCCTCCAGAAATACCTAGGCATGCGGGCCGAGTATGTATCGCTCGTGGAAATCCTGCGCCGTGTGGACTTTGGCATCTTCGACCCCGAGGAGTTCAAGAAAGCCATGGCGTGGGTGGAAAAATACTGCAAACCGCAGGAAGGCCACGACTACAACGAAGACCGTCCGCTCTTCCCCGGCACGCCCATGACCACCTTCAACGGCAAGGGCAAGGGCAAGAACCGCGCGGAGAAGGACGCCGACTGGGAGTTCACCGTGAAGAACATGATGATCATCCGCGACCTCATGTACGGCAATCCCAAACTGCTGGAAATGGGCTACAAGGAAGAGGCCCTGGGCCACAATGCCATTGCCGGCGGCGTGCAGGGACAGCGCCAGTGGACCGACTACAAGCCCAACTTTGACTTCCCCGAGAGCCTGATGTGCTCCTCGTTCGACTGGAACGGCATCCGGGAACCGTATATCCTGGCCACCGAGAACGACGCCATGAACGGCCTGGCCATGCTCTTCGGCCACCTGCTGTCCAACCGCGGCATGATGTTCAGCGACGTGCGCACCTACTGGAGTCCCGAAGCCGTGAAACGCGTCACGGGCGAGGCCCCCACGGGCGTTGCGGCGGGCGGATTCATCCACCTGATCAACTCCGGCGCCACCACGCTGGACGCCACCGGCGCCATGAGCGATGCGAAGGGCGGTCCCACCATCAAAGAGCCTTGGAACATGGACCAGAAAGACGTGGAAGCCTGCCTGAAGGCCACCAACTGGATGCCGGCAGACCGCGACTACTTCCGCGGCGGCGGTTATTCCGCCCACTTCGTGACCCGCGGCGGCATGCCCATGACCATGCTGCGCCTGAACCTGGTAGACGGCCTGGGTCCGGTCCTACAGATTGCGGAAGGCTGGACGGCCGAACTCCCGCAGCACATGCACGATGTCCTGGACAAACGCACCGACCCCACCTGGCCCACCACCTGGTTCGTCCCGCGCCTGGATCCTGCCAAAGACTGCTTCAAGGATGTCTATAGCGTGATGAACAACTGGGGCGCCAACCACGGAGCCATCTCCTACGGCCACATCGGTGCCGACCTCATCACCCTGGCCTCCATCCTGCGCATCCCGGTGTGCATGCACAACGTGCCGGAAGAGAAGATTTTCCGCCCGGCTGCCTGGAACGCCTTCGGTATGGACAAAGAGGGCGCCGACTACCGCGCCTGCGCCAATTTCGGACCGCTTTATAAATAATGAAAACGCAATCAAAACTGGTCGAACGGCAGTTCCTGCTGCCGTTCGTCCTCATTACCTCGCTGTTCGCCCTATGGGGCTTTGCGAATGACATTACCAACCCCATGGTGGCCGGATTCCAGACCATCATGGAGCTGTCGGCCGCCAAGGCCTCGCTCATCCAGTTCGCTTTTTACGGCGGATACGCCACCATGGCCGTTCCCGCAGCCCTGTTCATCCGGCGATACAGCTATAAGAGCGGCATCCTGCTGGGATTGTCGCTCTACGCCATAGGCGCCTTCCTCTTTATTCCGGCGGCAGCGCGGCAGAGTTTCACGTTCTTCTGCTTCTCGCTGTACATCCTCACCTTCGGCCTGGCGTTCCTGGAGACCACTGCCAATCCGTTCATCCTTTCCCTGGGCGGCAAAGACACCTCCACCCGACGGCTGAACCTGGCCCAGTCCTTCAACCCCATGGGCTCGCTGGCCGGCATGGCCGTTGCGTCCTGGGTGGTGCTGCCCAGCCTGCTGAGCGACCAGTGCCGCGATGCGTCCGGAAAACTGGTGTTCGATACCCTCCCGGAGGTGGAAAAGGCAGCGATGCGTGTACACGACCTGGCTGCCATCCGCAATGCCTACGTGGTGCTGGGCGTGGTCGTCTTGCTGGTATTGCTGGTCATCGCCGTGACCAAGATGCCCAAAACCGCCGGTTCCGGCGTGCACAAAAAAGGAACGCTGAGCCGCCTGTGGCACAACGTGGCCTACCGCGAAGGCGTCCTGGCCCAGGTATTTTACGTGGGTGCCCAGATCATGGTCTGGACCTTCATCATCCAGTATGCCGACAACCTGGGCATTGACAAGGCCACGGCCCAGAAATACAACATCATCGCCATGGGCATGTTCCTGTGCTTCCGCTTTATCGCCACCGGCCTCATGAAGTATGTGAATTCACACAAACTGCTGGCCATTTTCGGTGCGCTGGCGGCTTTGTGCACGGTGGGAACGATTGTCTTTGTGGGACCGCTGGGGCTCGGATGCCTGGTGGCCATCAGTGCCTTCATGTCGCTGATGTTCCCCACCATCTATGGAATCGCCCTGGAAGACGTGGCCCCGGAAGACAGCCAGCTGGGCGCCGCCTTCCTGGTGATGGCCATCGTGGGCGGGGCGCTCCTGCCGCCGCTCCAGGGTTCCATCATCGACCTGGGAACCGTGGCGGGACACCCGGCCGTGAATGTCAGCTTCTGCCTCCCGCTGGTTTGCTTCCTGGCCGTGATGATTTTCGGCTGGCGACGCTATCGCGAAACCCTATAAGCGGGTCATAGCCGCTTCCACCTCGTCCGGTTCGATGGGCAGGCGCTGCCGGCCCAGGCGGCGGGCGCCGTCTGCGGTAACCAGCACGTCATCTTCCAGGCGGATGCCGCCGAAATCGGAATAGGTTTCCAGCTTGGCAAAATGGACAAAGCCCTTGTCCAGCCCTTCGTCTTTGAATTTCTGCATGAGGGCCGGGATAAAGTAGATGCCCGGCTCGTCGGTAATCACATGGCCGGGAACGAGTTTCCGGGCCATCCGCAGGCTGCCCAGTCCCAGCTGGGAGGCACGTTTCTGATCCGGATCATAGCCCACCAGATTCTCGCCCAGGTCTTCCATATCGTGCACGTCAAGCCCCATGTTGTGACCCAGGCCGTGCGGCATGAAGAGGCCGCCGATGCCTTCCGCTACCATGGCGTCCACGTCGCCGCGGACCAGGTCCAGGTCCTTCAGGCGCTCCAGCATGAGCCGTACCGTGAAAAGATGCACGTCACGATAGGCCACGCCCGGACGTATCTGGCTGAATGCAAAGTTGTTGCAATCGCATACAATCTGGTAGATATCCCGCTGGCGCGGCGTATAGCGCCCCCCAGTCGGGTAGGTGCGCGTAAAGTCGGACGCGTAGTGCTCGTTGGACTCGGCGCCGGCATCGATCACCATCAGTTTACCCGGCTCGATGATCTTGTCGTGCAGGTGGTTGTGCAGGGTCTCGCCATGCTGGGTGAGGATGGTCGGGAAGGAGACGCCCCAGCCTTTCGAGAGGGTAAGTCCCTCCATCATGCCCACGATTTCCTGCTCCACGATTCCCGTCCGGATGGCGTCGCGGGCCACGGTATGCATCTCGTAACCCAGGTCGCAGGCAGCATCGATCGCCGCAATCTCGCAGTCCTCCTTCACCAGCCGCTGGGCGATGACCGCCCGCACAAGGGCCTCGGAAGGCTTGGCACCGCCGGTGAGCGCCGCCAGCTTCAGGGTGTTGTAGTAGCGGCTCGGCGGCAGGAAATGCACCGGGCGGCCGGTCCGCAGGGCCTTCGCCACCACCGTGTCCAGTTCCCCGTACGGGACCGCCCGCCGGATCCCGACCGATTCGGCCCGCGACAAAACCGTGGGCTGCGGCCCCATCCAGATGATATCGCCAATCTCCACATCGTCTGCAAAGACGGTCTGTTCCCCGCTTTCCAGATCCAGCACGGCTCCGTAAAGCGGCTCGTCCAGACCGAAGAAATACAGCCAGGAAGAATCCTGACGCCATTTATAGCAGTTATCCTTATATTGTGCCGGAGCCTCGGCGTTGCCCAGGAAAAGGACGATTCCTTTTTCTCCGGCGGCCACCATATCAGAGAGCAAACGGGCCCGGCGGGCGATATAGATTTCTTTTGCAAACATGATTATGCCTTTTCTATTTTATGAACGAGATGGATGAGTCCGCTGCCCAGCAGGCCCGCGCAAACCGAGCCCATCAGCACGGCCACCTTGCCCATATCGCGCAAGCGCGCAGTCTCTTCCGGCAACAGCTCGCCGAAGGACAGGGTATCTACGAAGATGGACATCGTAAACCCGATACCACCCAGGCAGGCCACCGCAAAGAGCATCTTCCACGAGGCATTGGCGGGCATGGCGCCCACCTTGGTCTTGACCGCCAGGAAACTGGCCAGGGTAATGCCCAGGGGTTTACCCAGCAGCAAACCCAGGAAAACGCCCATGCTCACGCTGCCCAGTTCGGGCGAGAAATGGGTGATGTTGAAATACTCCAGGCTCGGGATGGTCACGCCCGCATTGGCCAGGGCGAAGATGGGCATGATGCAGAAGTTTACCCACGGATTCAGGATGTGTTCCAGACGGTAGCTCAGGCCGATACAGTTCTTGGACGTCCTGCTCAATTGACGCAGGACATGACGCTGCGGACCATTGGGGAACCCGCAGGATTCCGGAATCGCGTCGTATTGCTCGAGCAGGCGGCGGAACCGGTCGCGCTTATGGTAATAATAGGCCTTGGAATAACGGGGCTTCATGGGCATCAGGAAGGCCATCACCACACCGGACATGGTGGCATGGATGCCGGAATAATAGAACAGCACCCAAATGAAGATGGCCGGGAGGAAATAGAAGAAGGGCCGCTTTTCCCCCAGTTTATTGAGCAACATGACCAGCAGGATCAGCACGATGGCTATCGCCAGCAGGAAGAAATTGATCTTGCCGCCGTAGAAAAGCGCCACCACCAGGATGGCCACCAGGTCGTCTGCAATGGCCAGGGCCGTCAGGAAGACCTTCAGCGAAACAGGCACTTTGTCGCCCAGGACGGACAGGATGCCCACCGCAAAAGCGATATCCGTAGCCGTGGGGATGCCCCAGCCGCTGGATGCTCCGGTCCCGTGGTTGATGACCGCATAGATAATGGCCGGCATCACCACGCCGCCAAAGGCTGCGATGACCGGCATAATGGCCTTTTGCGGGGTGCTCAGTTCCCCATAAACCACCTCGCGTTTGATCTCCAGGCCTACGGTGAAGAAGAACACCACCATGAGGATGTCGTTGATAAACTTCTCCACCGTCATCTCACGTGGGAAAGAGAAACCGCCGCCGCCGGGAGTCGACGTCGTAATGGTCAGGCTGGTTTCCAAGAAACTATGATAGGCCTCCCGGGTAAACGGGAGGTTCGCCAGCAACATGGCTACGATGACACAGGCGAGCAGGATAACGCCCTGAGACCAGGGAAGTTTCCGGAAAGACTGCCTGCTCAATTCTACTTTTCTGACACCTTTCGTCCAGGTATAGATAGGAATAAGGGGCATATCGTAAAATATTTAAAATCCAAAAATGTACCGGTGCTGTTCAGGGGTCAGCGTGTCGATGGTCACCCCCCAGGCGGCCAGTTTCATCTGCGCCACGCGCCGGTCGATTTCCGGCGGAACATCGTGCAGCATGGCTCCCTTGACGCGCTCGGGGCGGGAGGTTGCCATCCACTCCGCGCTGAGCGCCTGGATGGCGAACGACATGTCCATGATCTCGGCCGGATGGCCGTCTCCGGCAGCCAGGTTCACCAGCCGGCCCTCGCCGAGGATGTAGATGTGTTTCCCGTCCGGGAGGGTGTAATCGTCGATATTCTCCCGCGCAACCACCTGGCTAACAGCATGTTGTTTAAGCCAGGCGATGTCCACCTCTACGTCGAAGTGGCCCGCGTTGCAGCAGATGGCGCCATCCTTCATCCGCGCGAAATGATTCTCGGTGATGACACCTTCGCATCCGGTCGCGGTAATGAAGAGGTCTCCCAGCGGAGCGGCCGCGTCCATGGTCATCACCCGGAAACCGTCCATCACGGCCTCCATGGCCTTCACCGGATCTACCTCCGTGACGATGACCCGGGCACCCAGACCCTTGGCCCGCATGGCGATGCCTTTTCCGCACCAGCCATAACCCGCCACCACGACATCTTTTCCCGCCACAATCAGGTTCGTGGTCCGGTTGATGCCGTTCCAGACGCTCTGGCCGGTTCCGTACCGGTTGTCGAAGAAATGCTTGCAGGCGGCATCGTTCACCAGCATCATCGGAAATTCCAATGCGTGCTCGCGATCCAGGGTGCGCAGCCGGTGGATGCCGGTGGTGGTTTCCTCACAACCGCCGATTACATCCGGCAGCAGGTGGCAATATTCGGTGTGAATCATGTTCACCAGGTCTCCTCCATCGTCGATAATCAGGTTCGGCCCGGCCGCGATCACGGCACGGATGCAGGCCTGATACTCTTCGGCCGAGGCGCCGTGCAGGGCAAACACATGCTGGCCCTGGGCAGCCAGGGCGGCGGCCACATCGTCCTGCGTACTGAGGGGGTTGCAACCGGTGGCCCACATTTCGGCCCCTCCGGCAGCCAGGACCTCGCACAGATGGGCCGTCTTGGCCTCCATGTGTACGCTCAAGGCAATGCGAAGGCCCCGGAACGGTTTCGTCCGGCGGAATTCCTCTTCGATGGCGGCCAGCAGCGGCATGTGCCGGCGGACCCAGGCAATTTTGACTTCTCCCTGCGGGGCGAGAGACAGGTTTCTCACATTCTTCATCCCTTTGCAATTTAAGACTGCAAAGATAACCATTATTTCGCCACAAAGGGGAAGATTTCGCCAATAAAATTTGGCCTGTTCACAGAATCGGGTTATTTTTGCGGTATCGATCCTGCCGATTGGCAAAATTGAATGATAAAATTTTTTGACATATGGGACTTTTAGACGGAAAGGTCGCCCTCATTACCGGAGCGGCCCGTGGCATCGGAAAAGCGATTGCCCTCAAGTATGCAGCCGAAGGCGCAGACGTCGCCTTCACCGACTTGGTTATCAACGAAGCCGCCCAGCAGACGGTAGCCGAAATCGAGGCTTTTGGCCACAAGGTCAAAGCCTATGCCTCCAATGCGGCCGACTTTGAGCAGACGCAGCAGGTGGTCGCCGAAGTGGCCGCCGAATTCGGCCATATCGACATCCTGGTGAACAACGCCGGTATCACGAAAGACGGCCTGGTGATGCGCATGAGCGAGCAGCAGTGGGATGCGGTCATTGCCGTGAACCTGAAATCGGCCTTCAACTTCATTCACGCCATTGTGCCGATCATGGCCCGTCAGCGCAGCGGCAGCATCATCAACATGGCCTCCATCGCCGGCCAGATGGGCAATCCCGGCCAGGTGAACTACGCTTCTTCCAAGGCCGGACTCATTGCCATGGCCAAATCCGTGGCCAAGGAGATGGGCGCCCGCGGCATCAGAGCCAACGCCATCGCCCCGGGCTTCATCGTATCCGACATGACCAACGCCCTTCCGGAGGCCGTGAAAGAGGAGTACCTGAAGCAGATTCCGCTGCACCGCGGTGGTACGCCCGAAGACATCGCCAACGCCGCCCTCTTCCTGGGCAGCGAACTGTCTTCCTACATCAGCGGTCAGGTCATCGCCGTGAACGGCGCCCTCTACTGCTAGTGCCTTCTATTTCCATACGGCCAGTCATAAAAGCCCTGGGGGACGTGCTGCTGCCGCGCACCTGCGTGGTTTGCGGCCGTCCCCTGCGGGTTCATGAGACCTGCATGTGCGTGTCCTGTGCCCTGGAGATGCCGCTTACCTGGAACTGGGACCTGTCCCATCACCCCATGGCCGACCAGCTGAACGCGCACATCCAGGCACGCTTGACCTCCGCACAGCCGGAAAACACCGCTCACGAACCCTACGCCTATGCCGCGGCCCTGTTTTATTATCGGTCTGGAAGCGGCTATTCCCAACTCACGCGGCGGCTGAAATACCGGGCCGATTTCCCCACCGGACGCTACGCGGCCCGGATGCTGGGGGAGCGGCTGGCGGCATCGCCCCTGTACGGAAAAATGGGTGGCGCCGACCTGCCGGTCGATGCGGTGGTGCCCGTGCCGCTGCATTGGATGCGACGGCTGCAGCGCGGCTACAACCAGGCGGCCGTGATCGGGAAGGAAGTGGCTGATTGTCTGGGCGTTCCGATGCTGGACCTGCTGGTCCGCCGCCGGAGGACACCCACCCAGACGCACCTGGACGCCTCGCACCGGCTGGCCAACGTCCTCGGCGCCTTCTCCCTCCGCCGGCGCATCGGCACGAAAGCCTCCCGGGACACCGGGCTGGCCGGGCTGCGACACATCCTGTTAATCGACGACGTTTTCACCACAGGCGCCACCCTGGCCGCCTGTCACGCCGCCCTGCGGGATTATTTCCCGCCCACTGTCCGCATCAGCACCGCTACTTTGGGCTGTGTGCGGTAAATTCCACCATTTTTTGTATCTTTGGGGAAACCAATGCCTTTTCGCCCTATGGACCGACGATCATTCCTGAAATCCTCCTTCCTGGGAGCCGCGGCGCTCTCGCTGCTGGGACCGGGTGCCTGCCGGGTGCGGAGTCGTTTCGACACCCTCATCAAACACGGCTGGATCTATGCCGGAGACGGAAAACCGCCGGTGCGGGGAGACATCGCCCTGCGCGACGGGAAAATCGCCGCCATCGGAACGGATCTGGGCAGCAGCGCCGACCTGGTGCTGGAGGCAGACGGGCTGGCCGTATCGCCCGGGTTTGTCGATGTGCATTCCCATACCGATACCAACCTGTTCGATGCGCCCAAGGGCGACAGCCGCATTTTCCAGGGCATCACCAGCGAGGTGGGCGGGAACTGTGGCTATTGCCCCTTCACCGGGGACGCGCCCTGGAAGGACGCGGAAAGCTTTTTCCAGGCTTTGGACGAGCAGGGCATCGGCATCAACTACGCGTCGCTGGTGGGACACGGAAACATCCGCGAAGCCATTGTGGGCCCGTATAATGTCATGGCCTCGGACGACCAGCTGGAGCAAATGTGCAACCTGCTGGACCAGCAGCTGTCGCAAGGTTGCGTGGGCCTTTCCTACGGCCTGGAATATGCCCCCGGCTGCTATTGTGACACGCGGGAAATGATTGCCCTGAACCAGGTGGTGGCCCGCCACGACGCCCTCTACGCCATTCACATGCGCAACGAGGACGACCACGTGCTGGAGGCCATGGACGAGGCCATCGACGCCGCACGCCACTCCGGCGCCCGCCTGGAAATCTCCCACCTGAAAGCACAGAATCCGGCCAATTTCGACAAATTGGACCGGATGCTGCAGAAGGTGGATGCGGCCAAGGCCGAAGGAATCGACATCGCGGTAGACCGGTATCCCTACACCGCTTTCGCCACCGGGTTCACCTCGTTCATTCCCATCGAACTGCGGGACGGGACCGATGACGATATTTACGCGCGTCTGAACGACCGGACGGCCTGCGAACGCATCCGGGAATATGCCTATGGCCGCCTGAAGCGGTTCGGCGGGGCGCAGCAGGTCCTGGTGGCCGGATGCAACAAGCCGGATAATGCCATCTTTGCCGGAAAGAACCTGGCGGAGTGCTGCCAGATTGCGGGCAAGGACGAGTGGGAAATGATTCGCCACCTGCTCCTGTCCGAGGAACTGGCGGTGAACCAGGCCACCTTTGCCATGAAGGAAGACAACCTGCTGAAAATCTACAGGCATCCCCTGGCCATGCCGGCATCGGACGGCAGCGTCTATTCGCCGGAAGGCGTTCTGGGACAGGAACTTCCGCATCCGCGGTCGTATGGGACCTTCCCCCGCTTCTTCCAACTTGTCCGGGAGAAGGGGCTGATGGACCTGTCCACCGCCATTTACAAATGCACCGCCCTCCCGGCTTCGCGCATCGGCCTGAAAGACCGCGGACTGCTCCTGCCGGGCTATGCGGCCGATATTACCGTGTTCAACCCGGAGACCATCGCCGACCTGGCCACCTACGCCAAGCCGCACACGTTCCCCGCCGGGATCGAACACGTTTTTGTAAACGGCGTTCAGGCCCTGTCGGGCGGAACCCACACCGGCGCCCTTGCCGGTAAGGTGCTGGCCTAGGTTTTCTATTCAAAAAAAACTCATTATCTTTGTACCCGCAATCCCCCCATAGGCCTTGGTGGTGAAATGGTAGACACGAGGGACTTAGACATAATTTGAGTGCACTCTCTGAAAAGAGAGATGTAGAATGTCGTAAATTCAAGGAAACCATAACGGGTAAAGCCGATGGCAATCTTGAGCCAAGCCTCCGAAAGGAGGAAGGTGCAGAGACTAGACACGACACACCTAAAGAGCCTAGCTCCACGGTGAAGGAATAGTCCAGACCACAAACAGAAATGGTGGCGAAAGCCATAGTGGTACGAAAATCCCTTGGCCCGAAACGGCCGTGCGGGTTCGATTCCCGCCCGAGGCACAACAAGACTTTGTAAGTTGCTGATTATAAGGCATTTTACAAAGTCTTTAATTTTTCTATTCACCAAATTTGGTCACATTTGGTCGCATTTTAATTCAAACTATTCACCGTCCTCAGTGCCTGCGCCTGTGCACTGCCACCCAAAATTGAACACCTGATTGCCATCGAAAATTGAACACTTTGAGATCATTTGCAAAGGTCATTGGCTGGGCCCGCTCGTAATGGAGCGAGGCGTAGCCGAGCGGAATGGAGGG
>Ga0256405_10000392_pt1 | contig 146174 bp, 113 predicted proteins | sample RumenRJG_02DNA_FD_189096 | JGI IMG/M metagenome (GOLD analysis project Ga0256405, IMG submission 189096) | Bovine rumen microbial communities from Lethbridge, Alberta, Canada - RJG_02 | ecosystem: Host-associated > Mammals > Digestive system > Stomach > Rumen | place: Canada: Alberta... | reverse complement strand
TTGAAAGCATAATTGCCAGCCGTCACGCGCAGCTGCGGGACGGAAACGCCGCCGGAGACAGTCACGTTTTGCTGCGATGCGCCGACTTTGTTGAACGTCACGATCTTTCCGTCGGCAAACTCATCAGCAAACGTGCGTCCTTCGTACTCAAACGGCGCGTCAGGGTCGCCGCTCTCTGCGATCAGCCACGCGCGACCCGCGCCCGAAGCGCTCCAGGTGTCGCTGCCGCTGCCGTTCCAGATCAGGTCGCCCTCGGGACGCGTAATCGTGAGCACATAGGCGCCGTCAGCGGCCTTCGCCGTGACAACATAGTCAGCCAGATCACCGCGTGCGGTGCCAGCACTGGTATTGATCTTCAGCGTATTGTCAGTGCGGCCGTAAGTATAAGACCAGGCTGTGCTGTCTACGGCAACTGACTCAAATTTGTCCAGCAGCTTCCACGAACCCGTCGTTCCTTCGGCGATACCGTTGATCGTCAGCACCGCCGCGCCTTTCACAGCTGCCTCTGCCGTCCCGCTGCCGCCGATGCCAAAGCCGTCTTCCGGCGCCCAGTCACCGCCGAAGTCGAACACCGTGCTCGATCCGTCGGCCGCGATAAAGCTGTCGCTCACGCTGTAGCTGCTCAGTGTGTTCACGTTCAGCGCCGCACCGCTGTCCAGCGTCAGTCCCGTAAGCGTGCCTGTACCGCCGGCCAGCGTCAGATTTCCGCCTTCGCTCACCGTGTAAACACCGTTAGCCGCATTTTTCACAGTCACCGTGCCGCCGATTTCCACCGGCGTACTCACCTGCGCGGCCAGCTCGGCAAAGCTGACAGCGGCCTGATCGACGCTCACCAGATCGGCCGCGTTCACCGTACCGGCAAAATCGGCGCTCGTACTGCTTCCTCTCACAAACAGCTTGCCCGCGCTCAGAGGGCCGCCTGTGAAATGATTCTGCCCGCCTGTCACGTACACTTGTGCAGGGGCAACGCCGGCCGCGTCGATCGGCACTTCGACCACACCGGATGCGGGCTTTTCCGCGCCAGGCGTCAGTTCGTCATACACCTTGCCGTCGAACACCACGACATCACCGCGCCAGAAGCTGTCGGCAACGTAAGAGTTATCTTCGACATACGGCGTGAAAATATCGTCACTGCCCTGCACCCAGGCCGTATTAGCCGCGACCGCTTCATTCCACGGCGCATCTTGCGCGCGCCAGATCAGCGCGCGGCGATCATAAGCCAGCACCAGCTTGGCTGTATAGCCCAGTTCAAGAGCATCCTGAATGGCGCTTGTCTGCTCGTCGGTCTTTGTGACCGCGCTGTGGATATAGAGCTTGCCTCCGCGGTAAGCGCTCACGTCGGGAGCCCACGTTTTTTCGGTGATGTCAGCAGAGTTCCCGCTCGTGATGAGCTGCGGATCGTTCCTGTACAGCACCGTCGCCACGTCCATATAAGCGCGTCCATCTCTGGCATACATCCCAGTGCTGTACACCGTCAGCGGCGCGCGATTGAAGTTGATCGCGTTTTTAGTTCCGTTAGCCGTGTCAGCTGCGCCGCCGAAGATGGTCAGATCGCCGGGCATGCGCTCGGCCGCCACATCGGTGAACGGCTGCGCGGTAAGCATCAGCGAGCTGGTGTTATCCGCGCCCATGGCAAACTGCCCGCCCGCGGTGAACGCCGTGCCGGGCGCCGCCGTCAGCGCGCCGGTGAGGGTGATGCTGCCGCGCGCAAAAACGTCGTCGGTGGCGGTGGCAAACTCCAGCGTTTTGGCGGTCATCTCCGCATTGCCGATGACATAAACCGCACCGCCGAGCGAAGCTTTTTTGTTCAAAGTCCCGCTTTCGGCATAGTTGCCGGAGAAGACGATCGAATCGTCCGCTGTCAGCGACACGTCACCGCCAGCAATAATTGCGCCGGCCCACGCCGTGCTGTCAGCACCGGAAGCAGAAGCAAAGTTATCGCGAACGTCGATCTTTGCGCCGGAAAGCGTCACGTCGCCTGTCGCGTAGATCGTGCCGCCGAGGGCTTGCGACTCTTCTCCATCCGCTACGGCACTGTTGCCCGACAGGGACAGCGTGCCTAAAGTCGACAGATTCACATCACCGCCGTCATTATCGGCATAGTCGCTGTCATGATCAGCCACGATCGCGCCGCCACAGGCATAAGCATAACCGCCTGCCGCCTTCGCTGCATTGCCGGACAATTCAAGAGTTTCAGAGCCCGTCAGGGTGATGTTCCCGTATATTGCATAGACCGCGCCGCCGTATGCTGCGGTATCCTCGCCCTTGGCCTGGGTTTCGTTGCCGCTCAAAAGCACCTGAACACCTTTTAAGGCTACAGCGTCGTCGCCTTCGTCGCGGTTGCCCAAAATCGCACCGCCTTTTGCATGTGCGGCATCTCCCGATACATTCGCAAGATTGTCTGTCACCGTAAGCGCACCGCGGCTGTCGATCGATACGGCCGCCCCCAATTTGCCCAAAATCGCGCCGCCGTATGCTTCTGCATCCTCACCCTCTGCGTCTGCACTGTTTCCGCTCAGAAGGATCTCCGAACCGTGCAGGAGCAGGCGCTCGGCGCCTTCTTCACCGTACAGAGCACCGCCCTCAGCCATCGCCCCTTCCTCGTTGGCACGAACATGATTGTTCGTTATGTTTAGTTTATCGCCCGAAACAGTCATATCGCCTTTACTGTAAAGAGCGCCGCCGCTGGCTTCCGGTAAACGTACCAGCCGGCTCTCGGCTGAATTGTCGCTGATGGTGATCGTCCCGGTGCTTTCAACGTAAAGAGCGCCTGTCGCATCGACCGCTCCTCCATAGGCGTGCGCCTCGTCGCCCATCGTATGTTCTTCCTGCGGCCGCATCCCGGCATACGCAGCATTGCTGCTGATCGTCACTGAATCACCGCTGATATTCACATTGCCGCTCCTGGTAAACAACGCACCGCCCTGCGCGTCACCTTGATCGGCGGAGACGACGTTGTTCGTGATCTCGACCGTACCGCCCTCAACTCGGATTTCGCCCGTCTCGCTGTAAACAGAACCGCCCCCAGCTTCGCCCCACGCGTCCACCTCGCCCGTCACATCAGCGCTGTTGCCGGAAAGGACGATCTTTTCTGTGCCCATCAGCGATACGTCGCCATCGGCATAGATCGCGCCGCCTTGAGCGTTTGCGTCCGCGCCCGCGGCAGAGACAAAGCTGTCGCTGTAATCCAGTTCGTCAGCAGTCAGCGAGATTGACGTTTCTGAATACAGCGTGCCGCCCTGTGAGCACTCGTCGCAGAGTTGCCGCTGGCCGTGAGTTTAGCGGCATTGAGCGTGATATCTCCTTTAGCCCAGATCGCGCCGCCCTGAGCTGTACCGTTTGTGCCCTGCGCGTCGGCACTGTTAGCATTCATCACGATACTTTTGGCATTCGTGATCGACAAGTCCGACGGCGAATAGACCGCGCCACCTTTTGCGGCCGCCGCGCCGTTCGTCGAACTCGCCCGGACACTGTTACCCGTTAAATCGAATGCTTGTGCAGTAAGCGCAAGAGTGCCGCTGTTTGTATACAGCGCGCCGCCGTAAGCATTAGCCTCTGCACCGCTTCCCGTTGACTGCGCTTTAGCTGCGTTGCCGCTGATCGTCACTGTTTCTGCATCGAACGAGATGTACTTGTTGGAACCGTCGGCATGCAGTGCGCCGCCATACGCATAAGTACTTTGGGCAGAAGCAGCAGTGACGCTGTTGTTATCAATATTCACTTGGCTAGCTTTGATGAAGATAGAACCATCTTCTACATACAGCGCGCCGCCCTTGGCTTTGGCCAGACCAATCGAAGATTCCGCAGTTACAGTATTGCGATCAAACGATACCGCATTTTCAGCTTCGATTGTAATGCCGTTTTTCGCAGCAGCCGCACCTCCATATGCAATCCCACTATAATCCGCAGGGTATCCCGAAGCTGCCTCGCCTCCATTCGCCTGCGCAGTCACAGAGTTCAAGGTCATATCCAGTGAGCCAGTCTTGAGTGTGATCGCGCCGCCTTGGCCCCAGAAATAGGTACTCAAAGCGCCGCCTGTAGCTTCACTGTCCCATGCCTGCGACACCGCTGTTGCAGCATTGCTCTGAAAGCGCATCTCCTCGGCTTTCAGTTTAATATCTGCCCCTCTGCCATTGCCGTAGTTGACGTACATCGCGCCGCCGGCAGCCTGCGTCGAATCATAGCCTTTGGCATCTGCCGAATTGCTCAACGCCACCAGCTTATGCGCAACATCAATTGAGATATACACACCGTTTGTAGCGAAAGCACCACCGCGGGCATATGCAAACTCTTCTTCATTAGAGCTTTGAGCGCAGTTCCCACTCAATTTCAGATTCTGCCCGTTGATCAGCAGGTACGTTTCCTCAACAAAAACTGCGCCACCGTCTGCAATAGAGACATTCGTGGAAGAAGTAGATTTAACACTGTTATTTTCAAAGGACAAAAGCAGGTCATCATCATTATTATAAAGATTATGCTCAATCTTCAAGCCACTGCGCACGTAGATCGCGCCACCCGCAGACTGTGCGTTAACACTGGCACCAAGGGCCTGTGCTTTATTGCCGCTCAAGAGAAAGTTGCCGCCCGTCACATGCAGATCTGTAACTCTATTGCCGGTTTGACTGTATTCTTGATGAGCGTACATTGCTCCGCCTCTGGCAATAACTTCCTTTGCATTTTTCGCAATCGCAGTATTATTTTGAATAGTAGCATTGCCGTACACATCGCTCTTCAAATCCACGTGAGCAAACAGCGCACCGCCTAGAGCATAGCGTCTGCCACTGCCACTTCCTGTCGTTTCTGCAATGTTGTCAGATATTGTCAGCCCCATTGGCTCCAAGATAATCGATTTATACGCATAAAACGCGCCACCTAAAGCATTGGCAACACCTGATTCAGACGTCGCCAATGCAGTATTGCTCTTGATCGTGACCGGGAGACTCCAATATTCTTCAGTAAAGGCAATCTCCTCCTGCGTCAATAACGCGCCTCCAGCATAAGCAGTACCAATGTCTGTTCCTTCTGTCACAGTTTCAGTTGCCGTTCCTCCAATAAACTCCGTCGTTACTGCCTTGGCACCGACAGCAGAGAGTAAAAAGGCCGACAGTGCCAGCGCCGCGGCGCGCGCGGCAGAACTGCGCTTGCTGTTCATTTTGATATTATTCATCTCCTGCTCCTTGTGTGATATATAAGATCATCAGAGAATACCGCAATAAAAAAGTACACGAAACCTGTGCCAAGCGCCGCTAAGGCGCCTTGACACTCAGTCGTATGCTTTCATAGTACAGCTGTTCTCTTGTGTCAGTGACGAACGTACAATAATGCTCAGACAGATTTCGCCCCGAAGATCGAAGACCATGACGCCATTTCTCATAGTGCCTCCCCTCCCGGATGAATTGCTTTTCGTCTTTCGTCTATAATCTTTATTATAACAAAATCATTTGATCATTGCAATGAATTTTTGTTTTGGAAAGCGTTATCTGCCGCGTCGGAGGTTCATCATTTCGTCACGGGGACCGGAGATAATTTTTGACTCTCTTTATAGTTTTAAGACTCAACTTTTCGTGCCGGTTTCGCGAACGGCAGCAGTATGCTAAACTCTGGACGTACAAACTGCGATTAAAGGAGGCACTGCTGCCGGACGCCGTGTATGCGATCGAGTTCAAGACGGCAGCAAATGTCAGCGCCGTCGAGGCAAAGCGATCTGTCGGCGATGCGCAGATCACTGACCGCGGCTATGCCGAAAAATACGCGGCCGATTCGCGCAGCGTGGTGACAACGACCTTTGTTATCGACCTGGAAAAGCGACAGGCGGTATGAGCCAGCGGCTGCACAATACAGGCAAAAATTAGCGGACGTCGGGAGTTTCCCGGCGTCCGCTTTTTTTCTGTCTGTTTTGTTTACCGCAGCCCCTCCACGAGGATGACGAGGATGAGCAGGGGCAGGACGAACTGGAAGAACGGCTTGAGGGCGCGGGGCAGCTGCATGCCTGTGCCCTTGTTGCACTCTGCCATGTACTTGTCAAAGCCCCAGCCCCACTTGGTGACGCAGAAGAGCAGGAACGTGAGCGAGCCGATGGGAAGCAGCAGGTTGCTGACGACAAAGTCTTCGCTGTCGAGCACGCCGCGGCTGCCGATAACAGTCAGATCCTTCCACACGTTGAAGCCCAGCACGCAAGGCATGGACGCGACGAGCATGAAGATGCAGTTGATCCATACCGACTTTTTGCGGCTCCAGCCCCAGTTGTCCATGCCGAAGGAGAGGATGTTTTCGAACACGGCGATAACGGTGGAGAAGCTGGCAAAGGTCATGAACAGGAAGAACAGAGTGCCCCACAGGCGTCCGCCTTCCATCGAGATGAACACGCGCGGCAGGGTCATGAAGATCAGTCCGGGGCCGGCGCCGGCGTCCACGCCAAAGCTGAAGCAGGCGGGGAAGATGATGAGGCCGGAGACGAGCGCGACAAACGTGTCGAGCGCGACGATGCGCACCGATTCACTGACGAGCGTGTGATCGTCCGACATGTAGGTGCCGAAGATCTCCATCGAGCCGATACCCAGGCTGAGGGTGAAAAACGCCTGATTCATCGCAGCGACGATGACGCTGCCGATGCCCGAAGAGGTCAGACGCTCAAAGCTGGGCTTGAGATAGAACTCAAATCCCTTGCCCGCATTGGGCAGCATAAGGCTGTGAACAGCCAGCACGATGATGAGCAGAAGCAGGCCGGTCATCATCACCTTGGTGATGTTTTCAAGCCCTTTTCTCACACCGGCGGCGCAGACCAAGAAACCGCCCACGACGGTGATCGCCATCATCACGCCCATTTCAGCGGGATCGGCGACCATCGCGCCGAAAACGCCGTCGACCTGCTCGACGGGCATGCCGACGAACGTGCCGCGGACGAACTTGACAAAATAGGACAGCATCCAGCCGGAAACGGTGGTGTAAAACATCATCAGCACATAGTTGCCGACCATGCTGGCCCAGCCGTGCAGCTGCCAAACAGAGCTTTCAGGCTTGAGGACCTTGTAGGCCCCCACCACGCTCTTGCGGCTGGCACGTCCTACGGCAAGCTCCATCGTCAGCACGGGCAGCCCCAGGACGACAAGGAACAGCAGATAGATCAGCACAAAGAGGCCGCCGCCGTTCTGTCCGACCAGCCAGGGGAACTTCCACACGTTGCCGATGCCGATAGCGCATCCGGCGCTGACGAGCAGGAACCCTGCCCGCGACTTGAAACTCTCTCGTTCCATTCTCACGATCTCCTTTGTGCGGCCGCCTGCAATCCGCGCGGGCCGCGGCAGATTTGTACAAAAAAGCCTCGGTTCAGCACCGAGGCTTGATTGACTGGCTCCTCGAGCAGGACTTGAACCTGCGACCTAGTGATTAACAGTCACCCGCTCTGCCGACTGAGCTATCGAGGAGTACGAATATAGCCCGTGACTGGAATACTAGCACGCCGCCCCTTTTCTGTCAACGGCTGCAGGGTGATGTGCACAAACGTTTTTCCTTGACGGGAAATTTCTGAGGATGTAAAATTTATTTAATGTCATTGGAAATAATAATGGCGTGTTGGCTTTTTACTGCACAAACTTTTACAGGGAGGCTGAAAAGAATGAAGAAACGTATCGCCGCAATGCTGCTGGCAGCAATGGCGCTGTCGATCGGCGCGGCCGCGCAGGCTGCCGATGTGAAGGGCGCGCTTGCCGCCGCTCAGTCGATGAGCATGGAAGAGCTGTACGCGAAGGCAAAAGAGGAAGTCAAAGCCGGCGCGGTGCTGAATTTCTATTCCACCACAAGCTTTGCCGAAAAGGCTGCCGCCAACTTCATGAAGGATTATCCTGAGCTGGCGGGCAAGGTCGTCTATGCCGAGATCGACGACGGCGAGACCTACACGATCCTTTCGCACACGATCGGCTCCGGCGTTTCCGGCTCGGCCGATATGGCGCTCGTCCAGAACGGCGCCGATCTGAAGACGAATCTCCTCGATGAAGGGCTTTCGTTCAGTTATTTCCCCGACGCGCTCAAAGCGGTCGTTCCCGCTGAGTACCAGAATCCCGGCGTGGTGACGTTCATCAACTCGCTGTTCATCTACAACAACAAAACCGGCTCGATCGGTCTGAAGAACGTGTGGCAGCTTGTCGAACCCGAGTGGAAGGGAAAGATCTTCTTCAAGGATCCGACCAACGAAACGGTCAACATCAACTTCCTGATCATGCTCACCAGTCCCGCATGGGTCGAGCGCATGACGAAGGCTTACAAGGATTTCTACGGGAAGGACTGGGCATCGAAGGACTTTGAGAACGCCTCGTATGAGTGGATCTCGCGTTTCCTTGGCAATGTGAACTACACCTATACGTCGGCCTCGAAGATCGCGAAGGGCATCTCCTCCGGCGCCGGCGGCAATCTCGGGCTGTTCGTCTTCTCCAAGCTCCGCAAGGTGGACAAGGCTGACCGCGGCAATATGACGGTTGTCCAGTTTGAGAACGAAGTGAACGGCTTCTCGGGATTTATGTATTCTGTCTACGCCACGGTCTGCAAAGACACGGACTGCCCCTACACCTGCGCGCTGTTCACGAACTACCTGCTGAGCAAAGAAGGCTTTGCCGGCCCCAAGTCGTGGAACTCCAGCCAGGGCTATTACTCGCCGAACACAACGATCGAGAAGCCGGAAGGCATTGAAGACAAGGCCTATGCCTACTGGGCGCCCCGCCTTGTTATCGAGGACCTTAACTACATCTACGACAATTACGCCAAAGTCTACGAATTCATCGCCGTCCGCGTGGGAAAATAACTGCCTGCCCGTGAATCTGTGGAAACGCTGGTCAAATACTGCATAAAGTGATTTCATCAGCGCCTCCCTATGAGACGCTCCGCTGCCGCAGAGGGCATTTCCTTCGGGGAGCCCCGCTGCGGCAGTTTTTGTTTCCAGAAAGGAGGATATTTCATGAAGCGTGACTCGCTTGCGCATAAATGGCGGGCATGGTTCTCAAAACCTTCCAATGTGCTTCTGCTTGCGTTCCTGATCGTCCTGTTCTGCCTGTCGGTGCTGCCGCTGGTGACGATGCTTTCCAACATGTTCACCGTCCATCAGGGGACAGAAAAGAAGCTCCTTCGTCTGGCGGTCGGTTCATTCACATGGAGTCATTTCAAACGCATATTCCCGGCGAGTGAATGGAGCACAGTCAACTTCTGGATACCGCTGAAGAACTCGTTTATCGTCGCGACCGGCGCGGCCCTGCTGGGCATCCTTTTCGGCGGCACGGTGGCATGGTTCATCACGCGGTCGAACATGAAATTCAAGAAGTTCATCAGCGCCGTGTTCCTGTTCCCCTACATCATGCCGGCATGGACGCTAGCGCTGTTCTGGGTGAATCTGTTTCAGAACAGCAAAGTCGGCGGCGGCAACGTGGGCATGCTGGAATCGCTGCTGGGCGTCTGCATGCCCGAATGGTTCGTTTTCGGCCTGTTCCCGATGGTCATCGTCATCGCTCTGCACTATTCACCGTTTGCCTATCTCCTGATCGGCGGCATCCTCAAGAACATGGACGCCACGCTTGAAGAAAGCGCAACGCTGCTGAGGGCCGGCCGCTGGAAGATCATCAGGCGGATCACGCTCCCCATCGTCATGCCGGCCGTGCTGTCCACCATGCTGCTGATCTTCTCGAGCGGGTTCAGCTCGTACACGGTGCCGGTGTTCCTCGGCTCGTCGGTGAAATGTTTCACTCTTTCAACAAAGATGCGCGCCCTGATCAACGGCGGCTATCAGGGACAGGGCTATATCATCGCCTTCGTCTCGATCGTTCTCGGTTCGTTCATTCTTGGGCTGAACCAGTGGTTCACCGGAAAGCGCAAGAGCTACACGACCGTGACAGGCAAGAGCGGCCAGGTCTCGCTGGTCGATCTGAAAAAGGCCAATCTGCCGATCTCGCTGTTTCTGTGCGCCTATGTGCTGTTTTTCGCCATCGCGCCGCTGATCTCGTTCGCTTTAGAGTCGGTCATCCGTCAGCCGGGCAACTATTCGTTTTCTAATATGACGCTTTATTTCTGGATCGGCACAGAAAGCTCGGCCTACGAAACAGGCATGATCTCCGGCATCCTGCTGAATCCGACCATGTGGAAAGCTCTGGGGCGTCAGGTCCTTCTGGCGCTTGTTGTCGGCAGCATCGTCGGGACATGCGGCATGCTGATCGGCTACTCCTGCGCCCGCAGCCGCGGCACATGGCTGGCGCGTGCGGTCGAAAGCATGGCGTTCTTCCCGTATCTGATGCCAGCCATGGCATTCGGCACGATCTATCTGGCTGTCGCGACGAGCAAAAGTTTCAGCTTCCTGTACGGCACCTTCGGCATCCTTCTGCTGGTGGCGTCGGTCAAGTTCCTGCCCTTTGCTTCGCGCAGCGGCATCAACAGCATGCTCCAGATCTCGAAGGAGATCGAAGAAGCGGCGATGGTCGTCGGCGTCCCGTGGTGGAAACGGATGACACGGATCATGTTCCCGATCCAGAAGAGCAGCATCCTTTCCGGCTATCTGCTGCCGGTGATCTCGGTCATGCGTGAAGTAGCGCTCTTCACTCTTCTTGTGCCGTTCGCGCGCTATCTGCTGACAACGATGCTCTTCTCGTTCAACGAAACGGGGTATTCCCAGTATGGAAGCGCCGTGACGCTGCTCATCGTCGTTATCGTCATCCTGATCAATACGCTGACGAACAAGCTGACGGGAGCTTCTCTGGACAAGGGAATTGGAGGTTAATACATGCCGCACATCAGTTTAAAGCACGTGACAAAACGCTTTTCAAATTTTACAGCCGTCGAAGATCTGAACCTGGAGATCAGCGACCGCGGCTTTGTGACGCTCCTCGGTCCGTCCGGCTGCGGCAAGACGACGACTCTGCGCATGATTGCGGGTCTGGAAACGCCGACAGAAGGGCGGATCACGATCGGAGATACGGTCGTTTTCGATGCGAAGGAAGGGATCAATCTTCCGCCGGTGAAGCGCGACATCGGCTTCCTGTTCCAGAACTACGCGCTGTGGCCGCACATGACCGTGGAACAGAATATTTCCTTCGGTCTTGAGAACCTGAAATGGAAGCCTGCGGCGATCCGCGAACGCGTCGATGAACTTCTCGCTCTTTTGAAGATCCAGGGCTTTGAAAAGCGCTATCCGTCCGAGCTGTCCGGCGGTCAGCAGCAGCGTGTTGCCATTGCCCGCACGCTGGCGCCTTCGCCAAAAGTCCTTTTCATGGACGAACCGCTCTCGAATCTTGACGCCAAGCTCCGTCAGGAGATGCGCACCGAGCTGAAGCGTCTTCATACCGACACGAGCAGCACATTCATCTATGTGACTCACGATCAGCTGGAGGCCATGACGCTGTCCACTCAGGTCTGTCTGATGAAAGAAGGGATCCTCCAGCAGTACGCGCCGCCGCTGGAGGTGTACAACGCGCCGGCAAATCAGTTCGTTGCCGAATTTGTCGGCAACCCCACGATGAATTTCATCCCCGCCCGTGTCGAAAGCGCCGCCGGCGATTCGCTGACGCTTGATCTTCTCGGGAAAAAGGCCATCTTCACGTCCAAGACCGGCTCAGTCGAACAGAGCGGCGCGTCTGTCATCGTCGGGATCAGGCCGGAATTCCTCCCGATCAGCGAAAACGGCGCGCTGGACGGCGTTGCGTATTCAACGCTCCCCAGCGGGATGGAAACGACCGTGAAGATCTCTGTCGGGGAACTGACGCTGTCATCAGTCGTTTTTGGAAGCGTCGACTACGCCGTCGACAGTCCGGTGAAGTTTGACGTCGTCGGTGAAAAGATCGTCCTGTTTGACAGCAAAACCCACGATCGCATCGCCATCGGCTCGCTGAAGCTGTAATCGTCATCAAAAGCGCTGCTCGTTTTTTAATATTCCCCACATGCAAAAAAAGGCTGCCGCAGGAAGAGAAAGCCTCTTCTGCGGCAGCCCCTTTTTTGCTGTCCGTGATACTATTTCGCGATTAAAAAGCTAATCGCAAGGCCGCGCCTTACAGGCGCCACGCCGTCTCATGCAGTTTTCGACGCGCCTGACGGCGCTATAAAACGGCTATAAGAACGTTAGCCGTTTTAACGAAAATAGTATGAAACGATATTATTGATGCCGGCTAAGCCAGTCCATGGCTACGCAGGCATGCGCCGCGGCGCCATGGTGCAGCACATCTTCGTTGAAAAGGACTTTCGAGTTGTGCTGCGGGCGCCAGAGAGACGTGTCCGGCACGCCGGCGCCTACGTAGAAATAGGCCGAAGGCACCTTTTCGGAGACGAAGGCAAAATCTTCGGAGGGCATCGAGTGGAACGTCGGCGAGATATTCATGTCCGGATCGACGGCGCTGATGCTCTTTTCGGCCTCAAGGTTGAGATCCATGTCGCAGATGGTCGCCGGAACTTTGCTCAGGACCTCGATGTCCAGCTTTGTCCTGTAGGCTGCGGCGATGCCGCGCGCCACTTCATCCACCCGGCGGCGCAGGTACTCGGTGATTTCCGGCTTGAACGTTCTCAGGGTGCCTTCAAGCACAGCGCTCTCAGGCACGACGTTCGGCACGCTGCCAGCCGAAAAACGGCCGATCGTCAGCACGGCTTCCTCCTGCGGAGAGACCTCACGCGCGATCAGCTCCTGCAAGCCAAGGTAAATATGAACGCCGGTGTTGATCGGATCGATCCCAAGATCAGGCATCGACCCGTGGCAGCCCTTGCCGGTCAGCGTGAAGCGGAAGCCGTAAACGGCCGAAAGGACATAGCGGCCGTAGGCCATTGTCCCAAACGGGAGCGTTGAGCACACATGCATGGCAAAAGCAGCGTCCACGTGCGGATCCTCAAGAAGTCCGTGCTCGATCAGAGGCACAGAGCCCGAAAACGACTCCTCTCCCGACTGGAACATCAGCTTGACGGTGCCCTTCAGCTCCCCTTCGTGAGCTTTTAAAAGACGGGCCGCGCCGATCAGCATGGCCGTGTGCAGGTCATGACCGCACGCGTGCATGCATCCCGGTACAGTTGAGCAGAACTCAACGCCCGACTCTTCGGTCACCGGCAGCGCGTCGCAGTCGGCCCGCAGCAGGAAGCACTTGCCACCGTGCCCAATCGTTGCCACGATGCCGGAACAGTCCTCAAAATACGTGTAGCTGATCCCGATCTTGTCCAGCTCGCGCATGATGATCTTCATCGTACGCGGCGTATTCGTCCCGATTTCCGGAACTTTGTGAAGCTCACGCCGCAGGTCAGTGAGATACCCCTGAAGCCCCCTGGCTTCAGACATAAGAGAAGCACTCATTTATTTTTCAGCCTTTTCTTTGTTCTTGAACGTGAGCATACCGACTGCCACAGCGAAGAAGACGCAGCTCAGCACAGGAAGGTAATTCCGTGCACCGGGAAGCCAGCTGAAAACGCCTTTGTTCAGCGCGATGTAGAAAGCGATGCTGAAAACAAGCACAACGGCCGACAGACTGACCTTGCTCATCGCAAACTGCATCAGCAGCGCGCCGAAGAGCGCCGGGAGCAGATAACTGCTCAGCGCCGTCTTGACGGCAGCCGGCAGCATTTCGAGAGCTTTTTCGCCCAGGATCACGCCGATGGTCAGAACAGCGACATTGATCACGATCGACGTCGCCATGCCGAGCGTCGCAATCACATTGCCCTCAGGCGTGCCTGGCTTCACGTCGCACGCGGCCTGAGCCACGGAAGCGCAGGGGATGCGCATATTGGAGATGTTGCCCGAAAGGAACGCCATGTACGTTCCGACCGTTCCAACGACAGGGAAATAAGAGATCGGCTCGACGAACCACAGCGCGCCGAAAGCGGCTGCGCCCGAGACGAACGCCGTAACCAGCGCACCCCACGGCGGCAGGATGCCGTAAAACACCGCCAGGGCCACAGCCGGGAGGAAGCTCAGCACGACGCCAAGATACCCCGTCACTTTGCCGATCCTGTTCATCTGCGGCATATATTGTTTATCGAAAAACTCCTGCTTATCCATGACAGTTCCTCCTTTTATCCAAATGACAAAACACCTAAGCCGGAAGCAGCGCCGTGATGATCATGCTGCCCAGCATCGAGAGCGTGAGAGCCCACTCGCGCAGCCAGTGGATATGCAGTTTTTTGACCATCATCTGCACGACAAACATGATGGCGGCGCCGAGCAGGGCCGCGACGCACTGCTTGTTCATCTTGACCAGATGCTGCGAAGTCATGGAGCAGAAGATACCGATGACGGCCGCACTCGAGAGGGCGATGAGCTTTGCCGAGCTGCCGCCCGTCAGCTTTTCCTGAACGACCTCCATCTTGTCGGCAAACGTCGTTCCGAAAAGCACCCACCCGATCGAGCAGAGGATCATCGTCCAGAGCCCCATCGTGAACGCCTGAGGCGGCATGTTCGCACCAAGTTCGACGCCGACCGCGCCCGTGCCGATGCCTGCCGCGATCGACTCGAACATGACCGATCCGATCAGCGAAAGCCTCATCCATGCTACCGGGCCGCCCATTGTGACGAGCAGCGAAAGCATACCTGTCAGCACGACGATCGACGGCCCGATGGACGTGATCGCGCTCGACCTGATGCCTTCCTTCATCAGATCCTTCGACACGCCGAGATTCGGCCCGTCCTGCCACGCCTTGTGCGCGAAGAGCACCGCCTGAATGACAACGATAAAGACAGGCACTGCACACGCGATCCACATGACCGTACCGTTCTGAATATCCACTGTGTTCATAAAACAACCTCCCTTATCCATGATAACGAACAAAAGTACATAATCTTATCTTAGCCCTATTACGCGTTTTGTCAACGTTATTCTGTAATAAAATATTAAACAACAGAAACAGACACCACGTTACGAAGTGTAATAGAAATTATTACTCAATCCACTGTACGCGCTTCCTACATCGAATGACAGCAGCTCCACACAAAGCACATGAGACGGCGCGGCGCCTGTAATACTCCACACGGATAAAAGGCTCATAATGCGTTTGCAGGGGCGGCGACGCGTAGCTCGTCCTTTAGGGCCACGCGTCGCCGCCCCTGCCGTGTAGTTGCATTTCTATTCGAGAATAGTATCAGCGTATAAAAAAAGACCCCGCCGAAACCGGCGAGGTCTTTTCATTGTTGAAATGGCTCCTCGAGCAGGACTTGAACCTGCGACCTAGTGATTAACAGTCACCCGCTCTGCCGACTGAGCTATCGAGGAGTATATTGGAGGAGGTACCCAGATTCGAACTGGGGATAAAGGATTTGCAGTCCTCTGCCTTACCACTTGGCTATACCTCCGAGGTTTGGCAGGAAATGGAGCGGAAGACGGGATTTGAACCCGCGACCCCAACCTTGGCAAGGTTGTGCTCTACCCCTGAGCTACTTCCGCATGAAAGGATGGTGGCGAGACCCAGAGTTGAACTGGGGACACGGGGATTTTCAGTCCCCTGCTCTACCAACTGAGCTATCTCGCCATGTAATGGCGGGGCTGAAGAGACTCGAACTCTCGACCTCCGGCGTGACAGGCCGGCGCTCTAACCGACTGAGCTACAACCCCAGAAAGCTATGGTGGGCGATACAGGGATCGAACCTGTGACCACCTGCTTGTAAGGCAGGCGCTCTTCCGCTGAGCTAACCGCCCCTGTATGCCGCCATCGCTAGCACAAGGAGCATTCTATCATCAGGCCTGTTTTCTGTCAAGCGGAAAAATCGCAAATCGGGCATTTTTGTCGAAATCAGTTTCAGCGCCCCATCCGCGCCAGCAGCGACAAGGCATTCCCGCCAGTCAGCGCTGCCAGTTCGGTATCATTCAGCCCGCATGAGGAGAGACGTTTTTCATAGCGTGTGCGGTCCAAAATAGGCCAGTCGGTACCGTACAGCATCTTCGGCAGCACGCCCGCTGCCTTCGCCGCCGCCATCACAGATGCGCCGTACAGATACGGCCACGCCGCAGTGTCATACCAGGCGTTGCGCAGATACATCCGCATCTCGGGCATCGTCTCATACAGCCACAGTCCTCCGCCAAAGTGAGCGAAAATGACGACGGTCTCGGGGTGATCCAGGCAGAACTGCGCGGCTTCCTTCGGTCCCACGTTGCCCTTGCCGGCGTAATCGTGCCCCACCGGTTCGGCCGTATGCACGCACAGCTGCATGTTCAGATCGGCACATGCAGCAGCCAGGCGCCATGTCTGCCGCCGGTCGTCCAGGTCAAAGCCCTGCCCCTGAGGGAACAGCTCGCCCACGCCGGTCAGCCCTGCCGCGGCGCAGCGTTCCATCTCAGCGGCAAAGCCGCGCCGCCCGGGATTGACGACGGCAAAGCCCTTCAGCCGGTCAGGCCAGCGGCGCACCGCCGCGATCACATAATCGTTGCACAGCACGCACAGCGCCGGATCGCGAAAGGCGAAGCCGAACACCCACGACTGTTCGACGCCCGTCGCGTCCATCGCGGCGATCAGGTCCTCGGCAGTGCCCCACTTGTGCACAGAGTTATGCGTGAGCAGGTTAAAGTGCGGCTCGCGGCGCGAAATCAATTCCTGGTCGCGCACCAGTTCGGGCGGATAGATATGGACGTGCGTATCGATCATCATGCGTTCAGCTCCCTTCGCTTCTATCATAGCAAATTCCGGGCAAAAGAAAAGCGCCCCGCGTGAACGCGGGACGCTTTTTTTGATTCGATCGTTCGGTTTGCGATTAAGCAAGCACGACGGTGGCGCCGGCGGCCTCGAGCTTCTTCTTGAGCTCCTCGGCCTCGTCCTTCGCAAGACCTTCCTTGACAGCCTTGCCAGGGTTCTCGACGAAGTCCTTGGCTTCCTTCAGGCCAAGGCCGGTGATCTCGCGGACAGCCTTGATGACCTGGAGCTTCTGGGAGCCGGCATCCTTGAGGACGACATCGAACTCGGTCTTCTCCTCGGCAGCGGCGGCAGCGGGAGCGGCGCCGGCAGCGGCCACGGCCATCACGGGCGCGGCGGCGGAAACGCCGAACTTCTCCTCGAGGGCCTTCACAAGGTCGGCCAGGTCAAGGACGGACATGCTTTCAATCGCGGAAATGATCTCTTCTTTGGTCATTGGTGTTTTCCTCCTAAGGAAAAATGGATTTGTCGCGGACTATGCCGCAATGGTTTCACTTTCGTCGCGCAGATAGTGCGCGATCACGCAGCTGCTTTTACGCAGCTTCCTTCTTCTTGTCGGCGATCGCGGACAGCGCGGTAACAAGACCGCGGGGCAGACCGGACAGGACCGTAACGAGGCCGCGGAGCGGGCTGGCGATGGAGCCGACCGCCTTTGCGACGAGCTCGTCACGCGAGGGCATGGTAGCCAGAGCCTTGATGCCGTCGACGGAAAGGATCTCCTTTCCCATGACGCCGCCCTTGATGATGAACTTGGCATTCGCCTTGTCCTCAGCAAAGGTCTTGATGGCCTTGGCAACGGCCGGGCTGTTGTTGGAGGCGACGACGTAAAGGTTGGGTCCCTTCATCATCACCACGTCCTTGGCCAGGCCGACCTCGTCCAGAGCGATCTCAGCCAGACGGTTGCGGGCAACTTTCGCCTTGCCGCCGGCCTCGCGGATCGCCTTGCGCAGAGCAGACGACTGAGCAACAGTCAGACCACGGTACTCCGTGACGAAAATCGCCTCAGCGCCGTTAAACAGCTCTTTGAGTTCAGCAACCTGATCAACTTTATACTGAGCGGGCAAAATCATTCACCTCCTGTGATAAAAAAATCTTCCCAGCCACCGGGCCGGGAAGATAAAAGACAGAACACAGGAGACCTGCTGATCGTTCTTCATTTTCCGAACCTCGGTGGGCGGCGAACCATTGGACCTTGAAAGGTACCCACTGTCTTGAGTTCACTTGGTGAATTATACAGGCAGATCAAAAAAAAATCAACCCCCTGATTTACATCAGGGAGCTGATCTTGTGCGGAAAGATTATTCGGCGACAGCGCAGCACTTCTCCGCATCGGCAGTGTCGATGCGAACGCCCAGGCCCATCGTCGTGGAAAGGGTCAGAGACTTGACGAAGACGCCCTTGACAGCCACAGGACGCGACTTGAGCACGGCGCCGAAGTAAGCGCGAACGTTCTCAAGGATCTTGTCCTTGCCGAAGCTGGCCTTGCCGATGCCGTTGTGAAGGATGCCGAACTTGTCGATGCGGTACTCCACGCGGCCGGCCTTGATCTCGGTAACAGCCTGACCGACGTTCATCGTCACGGTGCCGGCCTTGGCGCTGGGCATCAGGCCGCGGGGACCGAGGACCTTGCCGAGAGGTCCGATGAACTTCATCATTTCGGGTGTCGCGATGACGGCCTCAAAGTCGAGCCAGCCGCCCTTGATCTTGTCGACCAGGTCGGTGCTGCCCACGAAATCCGCGCCGGCAGCCGTAGCTTCAGCGTTCTTGTCGGTCGAGGTAAGGACGACCACGCGCTTGGTCTTGCCGGTGCCGTTGGGAAGGCCAACGGTGCTGCGGACCTGCTGGTCGGCCTGACGAGGATCTACGTTCAGACGGACGTGGATCTCCACGGTCTCGTCGAACTTGGCGCTGGCAGCCTCAAGCACGGCGGCAACGCCGTCGGCGAGGGCATACGTCTTCTGAAGGTCGAACTTCTTAAGAAGCTCCGCGCGTCTCTTGCTGATCTTTGCCATAAAATTTTCCTCCTTGTGGTGTTAGCGGCTCAGAGAGCCTTCCACGAATTGGTCGCCGATGTTATTCGGTGACGGTGACACCCATCGAGCGGGCGGTGCCGGCCACCATCTGAGCGGCGGCTTCCAGGTCGTTCGCGTTCATGTCAGGCAGCTTGACCTTAGCGATCTCGTTCACCTGAGCCATGGTCAGCGTCGCGACCTTCTTCTTGTTGGGCTCGCCAGAACCCTTTTCAATGCCTGCGGCCTTGCGGATCAGGACGCTTGCAGGCGGCGTCTTCAGGACGAACGTGAAGCTTCTGTCAGCGTACACCGTCAGAACAGCAGGAATGACCATTCCGGGCTGGTTCGCGGTCTTCGCGTTGAACTGCTTCACGAACTCCATGATGTTGACACCGTACTGGCCAAGCGCGGGTCCTACGGGCGGCGCAGGAGTGGCTTTTCCAGCGGGCAGCTGGAGCTTGACCACACCGACAACTTTCTTTGCCATACTTAAAGACTCCTCTCGCTAATGCGCAGATTTAGGCGGTCCGCTCGTCTGAAAAGGCGGCGGACCATTTTATCAGAGCTTCTCCAGCTCTGCAAAATCCACTTCGATTTCTGTTTCGTGACCAAAGATGCTGGCACTGAACTTGACCTTGCCTCTGGCAGGGATGATCTCGGTGACAGGCCCCTCAGATCCCGCAAACGCGCCGGAGACGACGCGCACATGGTCCCCGACTTCGCAGGTGATTTCCACCTTGGGAGCCGCGGGGGCTTCCTTCTCGCCGATCTTGATGAGGATCTCCTCGATCTCGTTCAGCGCGACAGGCAGCGGACGGTTGCCGACGCCGACAAAATTCGTCACGCCGGGCGTATGACGGACCACGTACCACGACTGATCATCCATGATCATCTCAACAAGGACATAGCTGGGGAACAGCTTGTGCGAGACCTTGCGGCTCTTGCCGTCCTTGACGATGATACGTTCTTCGGTCGGAACGAGGACCCTGAAGATTTTATTTTCCATGCCCATTGAGGCGATTCGCTGATCAAGGTTGGCCTTGACCTTGTTTTCATAACCGGAATACGTCTGTACCGTGTACCACTGGCGATTTTTATCGGTCATATTAAAAAAGGGACCCGAAAAAGATCGGCCCCCTGAACCTCCCTGCAATGGAATTGGATGCCCGGCAAAAGATCCTATCCAAGAATCTTTGAGAAAACTCCCGTGAGAATCAGATCGACGATGCCAAGATACGTCGCCACGATGAGCGTAACAAAGATCACAACCAGAGTAGAATACCAGACTTGCTGTTTGCCAGGCCAAGTGATCTTGTTGAGTTCGGCGCGTGCTTCGCGGATCATGTTCTTGATCTTCTCCACAACCCTGGCCTCCTGTTCGATTAAGACAAAAATAATGGCAGGCCCGGAAGGATTCGAACCTTCAACCCTCGGTTTTGGAGACCGACGCTCTACCAATTGGAGCTACGGACCTGCGACAGTTGAGTATTATACACTACTTGCTCTCTTTATGCAAGGTGTGTTTTTTGCAATGTTTGCAGTATTTGTTGAGCTGGAGTTTTCCGCTCATGTTCTTCTTATTGACGTAGGTCACGTAGTTGCGGTTCTTGCACTCGCTGCAAGTAAGACCGATCTCGGTCGCCACTGCTCCTGCCATTACGTGCACCTCCTCTCGGAAAGACTTTTTGTGAAGGCGGTTCTCCCGATCAGCGACCGGGAGAACCGCTCATTATTTACTGTTTGTTCCGCGACTGGATTAGTCGAGGATCTGCGAAACGACGCCGGCGCCGACGGTGTGGCCGCCTTCGCGGATGGCGAAGCGAAGCTGCTCGTTCATCGCGACGGGCGCGATCAGATCAACTTCGAAGGTGCTGTTGTCGCCGGGCATGACCATCTCGACGCCCTCAGGCAGTTTGATGGAGCCGGTCACGTCGGTGGTGCGGATGTAGAACTGGGGCTTGTAGCCGTTGAAGAACGGGGTGTGGCGGCCGCCCTCTTCCTTCTTAAGGACGTACACTTCGGCCTTGAACTTCTTGTGGGGCTTGATCGAACCGGGCTTCGCAAGGACCTGGCCGCGCTCGACTTCGTTCTTGTCGACGCCGCGGAGCAGGGCGCCGACGTTGTCGCCGGCTTCGGCGTCGTCAAGCATCTTGCGGAACATTTCAAGGCTGGTGATGACGACTTTGCGGGTGTCCTTGATGCCGACGATCTCGGCTTCGTCGCCGGGCTTGATGACGCCGCGCTCAACTCGGCCGGTCACGACGGTGCCGCGGCCGGTGATGGTGAAGACGTCTTCGATGGGCATCAGGAAGGGCTTGTCCATTTCGCGGACGGGCTCGGGGAAGTAGTTGTCGCACGCGTCAAGGAGGTCCCAGATGGGCTTGCTGTACTCGTCATCGCGAGCGCCGGTGCCTTTTTCAAGGGCCTGAAGGGCGGAGCCGCGGATGATGGGGACATCGTCGCCGGGGAAGCCGTACTTGCTGAGCAGTTCGCGGACTTCCATTTCGACGAGGTCGAGGAGTTCGGGGTCATCGACGAGGTCGGTCTTGTTCATGAAGACGATCAGCGCGGGGACGTTGACCTGGCGGGCAAGCAGGACGTGCTCGCGGGTCTGGGGCATGGGGCCGTCGGTGGCGGCAACCACGAGGATGGCGCCGTCCATCTGCGCGGCGCCGGTGATCATGTTCTTGATGTAGTCGGCGTGGCCGGGGCAGTCGATGTGGGCATAGTGGCGCTTGTCGGTGGTGTACTCGATGTGGGCGATGTTGATGGTGATGCCGCGCTCTTTCTCTTCAGGGGCCTTGTCAATCTGGTCGAACTTGGTCTCTTCAGCGTAGCCGGCCTTGCTCAGAACGGCCGAAATGGCGGCCGTCAGGGTCGTCTTGCCGTGATCGATGTGGCCGATCGTTCCAATGTTAAGATGGGGCTTGCTGCGTTCAAATTTCTCTTTTGCCATTGTTGGGTCCTCCCTAGGTCTTATTCCTATGAAGTTTTACTTCTTGGCGTCCGCGTTGTTGCCGAGGATCGTCTCAGCGACATTCTTGGGGACGGGTTCGTAGTGGTCAAACTGCATCGTGTAGTTCGCACGGCCGGAAGTCTTGCTTCTCAGGTCGGTGGCGTAGCCGAACATCTCGCCAAGCGGCACAAAGGCCTTGATGGCGCGGGCATTGGCACGCATCTCCATGCCGTCGACGCGGCCGCGGCGCGAGGAAAGGTCGCCCATGACGTCGCCGACGTAATCCTCGGGGGTCACGACTTCGACCGACATGATGGGCTCCATCAGCGTGGGGCTGGCCTTCTTCATGGCCTCCTTGAACGCCATCGAAGCGGCGATCTTGAACGCCATTTCCGAAGAGTCGACTTCGTGATAGCTTCCATAGACGAGCTCGACCTTCACGCCGATAACGGGGAAGCCGCCGAGCACGCCGCTGCCCATGGCCTCTTCAAAGCCCTTCTGGCAGGCGGGGATGAACTCGCGGGGGATCACGCCGCCGACGATGTCGTCCTCGAACACAAAGCCTTCCTGACCATCGGGAAGCGGCTCCATGTTGATGACGCAGTCGCCGTACTGTCCGTGACCGCCGCTCTGGCGGACGAACTTGCCCTGGACGCGCTCAACTCTGTTGAGGATAGCTTCACGGTAAGCAACCTGCGGCGCACCGACGTTGACGTGAACGCCAAACTCGCGGCGCAGACGATCAACGATGATGTCGAGGTGAAGCTCACCCATGCCGGAGATGGTGGTCTGACCAGTCTCCTCGTTGTCCTTGACGACGAACGTAGGATCTTCATCAGCCAGAGCGATCAGCCCCTTGGCCAGCTTGGCCTTGTCGTCCGTGGTGGCCGGCTCGACAGCCAGCGTGATGACGGGCGCGGGGAAGGTCAGGCTCTCAAGCACGACGGGGTTGTTTTCATCGCAGAGCGTGTCGCCCGTGCGCGTGTTCTTGAGGCTGGGCAGGGCAACGATCATACCGGCGCTGGCATCCTCGATGTCGATGCGCTTGTTGGAGTGCATCAGAAGGATGCGGCCAATGCGCTCACGCTTGCGGCTCGCGGGATTGTAAAGCGTATCGCCGGTGCGAAGCATACCGGAGTAGATGCGGCAGAACGGCAGACGGCCGACGAACGGATCGACAGCGATCTTGAACGCCAGGGCCGAGACCGGCTCGTCAAGCTTGGCGTGACGCTCGATGACCTTCGTTTCGTCATCAGGCGAGGTGCCTTCGACCGCGGGAACATCAAGCGGGCTGGGCAGGTAGTCGACAACCGCGTCAAGCAGGGGCTGGATGCCCTTGTTCTTGAAAGCGCTGCCGCAGAAGCAGGGCACAAACTTGAGCGCGATCGTCTGACGGCGGATGGCCGCTTTGATCTGCTCAACCGTCGGCACCTTGTCGTCAAGCACCAGGCTCATGATCTCGTCGTCGACGTCAGCCAGCTGCTCAATGAGGTGCTCGCGGTACATCTGAGCCTCCTCGGCCATGTCCGAGGGGATGTCGCGGAGCTCAGGATGAGCGCCAGTCTCATCGAGGTAAACAACTTCCTTCATCTGGATCAGATCGACGATGCCCTGGAAGGACTCCTCCGCTCCGATCGGAAGGACGACAGGCACGGCACGGGCGCCGAGACGGTCGTGGATCTGCTCGACTACGTTGAGGAAGTTCGCGCCGACGCGGTCCATCTTGTTGACGAACGCAACGCGGGGGACCTTGTACTTGTCAGCCTGACGCCAGACCGTTTCCGACTGGGGCTCAACGCCGCCGACAGCACAGAACACGGACACGGCGCCGTCAAGGACGCGCAGGGAGCGCTCGACCTCGACCGTAAAATCTACGTGGCCGGGAGTGTCAATAAGATTGATGTAGCAATCCTTCCACTGGCAGGTGATGGCCGCTGAGGTGATCGTGATGCCGCGCTCACGCTCCTGAGCCATCCAGTCCATCGTCGCAGCGCCGTCGTGGACTTCGCCGATCTTGTAGTTCACGCCAGTGAAGAACAGGATGCGCTCGGAAGTCGTCGTCTTGCCGGCGTCGATGTGGGCCGCGATGCCAATGTTGCGGATCTTTGACAGATCTTTAGTCAGCATAAGACTTCACCTGACTGCTGAAAAAACTACCAGCGGTAGTGAGCGAAGGCGCGGTTGGCCTCGGCCATCTTATGCGTATCTTCGCGCTTCTTGACGGAGCTGCCTTCGTTGTTGTAGGCATCCATCAGCTCGCGGGCAAGACGCTCAGCCATGGGCATGCCCTTCTTGCCGCGGGCATAGGAGATGATCCAGCGGATAGCCAGAGCCTGAGCACGAGCAGGAGCAACTTCGACGGGGACCTGATAGGTCGCACCGCCGACGCGGCGGGAACGAACCTCGACCGCGGGCTTGACGTTCTCCATCGCCTTCTCAAAGAGAGCCATGGGCTCGACCTTGAGCTTCTCAGAAGCGCGCTCAAGCGCGCCGTACATGATGCCCTCGGCGGTGCTCTTCTTGCCGTCAAGCATCAGAGTGTTGATGAACTTCGTGATAACGGTGCTGCCGTAAGTCGCGTCGGCAAGCGTCTCACGTCTTTTGATATGCCCTTTGCGCGGCATGGAATTTCCCCCTTAAAAACTAGTTCTTCGGACGGCGAGCGCCGTACTTGGAACGGCTGCGCTTGCGATCAGCAACGCCGCCGCAGTCAAGAGTTCCGCGGACGATGTGGTAGCGGACGCCGGGAAGGTCCTTGACACGACCGCCGCGCACGAGCACGACGGAGTGCTCCTGAAGGTTGTGACCGACGCCGGGGATGTAGGACGTGACCTCGATCCCGTTGGTAAGACGGACACGGGCGACCTTACGAAGAGCCGAGTTGGGCTTCTTGGGAGTAACCGTGTAAACACGGGTGCACACGCCGCGGCGGACGGGCGAGTTCTGAAGAGCGGGAGACGCCGACTTCGTCACCGGAGCGGTGCGGCCTTTGCGCACAAGCTGATTGATAGTTGGCACGCTGTTTCCTCCTTCTCAAAAACTTGAGATGTATAAGTTCTGCCGAAATGAATTTTCGGCTGTCTTCCGTTCGATGTCACCGGTCCGGGATTGTCTGGAAAGTTCCGCACGGGGGAAGAAACCAGCCTCTTTCGAGAGCTTTGCCTGCTCTGGGTTTGGAGCATCTCCGCGGCAGACGAACCATTCTGCGTCCAGACGTAAACCTTTCCGAGAGGGAAAGAACGCGCCTTGGAATCACAGCGGTTCCCGATAAAAGGACACAGTTCACCCTCGCACGAAAGACCTCCGAGAATAATAACAACGGGGCGTGCTAATGTCAAGCATTTAGCACGCCCCGTTTCGTGTAAACAAGCGACTTTCTTCGCTTTTATTTTACACAGTTTACCGTTTTTTATTTTTGCTTTACTGTTCTGTCTTCGTTTCCGCGACTTCAGCGAGCTGTTCGGTCTCGGCCGATTCTTCGGGATTCTCCTCTTCGGCCGGCTGGACCTTGCCGGAGACTTCGATGCCCTGGAAGCGCTCGATGCCGGTTCCGGCGGGGATGAGATGTCCGATGATGACGTTCTCCTTCAGGCCCATGAGGTGGTCGACCTGACTGCGAACGGCTGCTCCCGCAAGGATCTGAGCGGTCTGCTGGAACGACGCGGCGCTGAGGAAGCTTTCGGTGGCAAGAGCGGCCTTGGTGATGCCGTGGATGAACTTCTTGCACACAGGAGCAACGCGAAGCTTGCGCACATAGGTCATGCGGCTGATGAGCTCGACCTCCTCGCTCTGAGGCGAGGCTGAGCGCAGGCTCAGCTGCGGCACGCGGGCTGCGATGATGCGGGCAGCATGTTCTTCCGTCAGCGTCACGCCGGCCGGCACACTCCCCTTCCCCTCGCCGAAATCGATGTCGCGCAGCGTCACCTTGCCGACGACCGCGTTGAGCAGTTCCTGAGCAAGATAATCATCAAGCTGCACAGGGGTCTCGCTGTCGGCAAACGAAAGCGTCTTGATCTTTCCTTCGAGAATGCCGCTGATCACCTGAGCATCGACGATACGCGAGATGCCGGGCACCGGATTGCCTTCAGCGTCGAAGGCAGCGCTGAGGACCTTGCCCCAGTGGGTGCTGATGAGACGATCACGGAGATAATCGATGACGTTGATCTGCTGGACGTTCTTCCAGATGCGGATGCTCTTGACCGGCGATGCACAGAGCTTTTCAACGATCTCAGCACTGATTACGCTGTCGGCGTGAGCGATGAGCGTTCCGTCGGGCGCAGTGGCGTCCTTGGCCAGGAAAGCAGCGTCCGTCAGCTTGCGCAGGCGTTCGGCATCGCGATACAGATGCGGCTCGGAAGGGCTTTCGGTGATCTTGGTCAGCTCGGTCAGCGTCAGATCACAGGTCTCGGGGATGACGGTCCCGTCAGCGCAGGTGATCGGCTCGACAGGCTGGAAGCCCTTGAGGCGAGCGCGGAAGGTGGCTTCGCCGACAACGATCGTCAGAGGGCCGCTGCCATCGTCGACGAACAGCTTGGTCATCGGCGTGCCGGGCTTGAGGAGCAGTTCAGCGAGCTCGCGGTCGATCACAGTCTTCACGCGGCTGGTGATCTCGGGCGTGGGATGGACGCCTTCCTGACCGAGGAACTTCTTGCCCGTCAGAGTAGCGACAGCCTCTTCCAGATTGCGGGCATTCTCGGCGTTGAGTTCGTCGATCTCCTTCTGCACGTCAGTGGCCCAGACGAGATCGCCGGCAACGAGCGAAGTGTCGCCCTCGTCGATGACGCGCAGCCGGTTGATCGGCGCGACCTTGCGGAGGATGACTTCGATATGCTTGTTGTTGATGGAAACGCCCTGAGAGCGGTAGACTTCTTGAATGCTGTCGACGAGGTACTTCTGCACCGCTTCCTGGCCTTCGACCTCGAGGAGTTGCTGAGGATCGATGTTGCCGTCGGTGATCAGCTTGTTGGCAGTAACTTCCTGTCCTTCTTCGACAAGAAGGTTCTGAGAGGCAGGGATGTTGTAGGTGATCTTCTGCACCACATCGCTGCCGTTGGGGGTGCCTTCGATGATGACCTTGCGCTTGCCTTCAAGCTCGCGCACTTCGACGACTTTGCCGTTGAGTCCGGCAAGGTACGAGACCTTCTTGGGACGGCGGGCTTCGAACAGCTGCTCGATGCGGGGAAGACCCTGCGTGATGTCTTCGCCGGAGATGCGGACGCCGCCGGTGTGGAACGTGCGCATGGTCAGCTGTGTGCCGGGCTCGCCGATCGACTGAGCGGCAACAACGCCGACGGCCTCGCCGATGTTGACCATCTTGCGGCTGGACAGGTCGACTCCGTAGCACTTCTGGCAGATGCCGTACGACGACTCGCAGCTCAGCGGGCTGCGCACCCAGATGTAGTCGCGCAGTTTTTCGATCTTCGCGGCCGTGTCGGGCATGATCAGGCCGTTTTTCTCGATGACGACTTCGCCGGTCTCGGGATCGACGATCTCTTCGAGGCTGGTGCGGCCGTTGATGCGCTCGCTCAGCGGGATGACGACCTTTCCGTCGCTCTTCATGGGCTCGATCTTGATGCCCTTCTCCGTGTGGCAGTCCTCTTCCATGACGATGATGTCCTGGGCGACGTCGACCAGACGGCGGGTCATGTACCCCGACTTCGCGGTACGCAGAGCGGTGTCAGCCAGTCCCTTGCGCGCGCCGTGAGTGGAGATGAAGTACTCGAGCATGTTCATGCCCTCGCGGAAGTTGGTGGTGATGGGATAGTCGATGATGCGTCCGGTGGGGTCAGCCATCAGTCCGCGAATGCCGGCCATCTGGGCCAGCTGGCCCTGGCTGCCTCGAGCGCCGGAATCGACCATCATGCGCAGCGGGTTGTTGATGTCCATGTGCGACAGGATCGACTTTCCGATCGTGCCGGCCGCCTTGGACCACAGCTCTTCCTTCTGGCGCAGGTACTCGTCTTCCGTAAGGATGCCCATCTCGTACTGCTCACGGATGCGGCCGTCGACGGTCAGCGACTCGCTGACGAGCTGCTGCTTCTCGGGCGGGATGACGATAGCCTGCATCTGGAAGCTGAGGCCGCTCACGCATGCCCAGTGATAGCCGAGGTTCTTGATCGAATCGAGCACATCGACCATCTCGATGTGGCTGAGGTAATCGTAAGCACGGTCGAGCATAGCGCTGAGGTCCTTCTTGCCAAGCTGGAAGTTGACATAGCGCAGGCGCGGATTGATGTGCAGGTTGAAGAGCGCGCGGCCAGGCGTGGTGATGAGCCAGTGGCGCGTCTCCGGATCAAGGAAGTCCTTGTCCTCCATCCCCTTGCTGGTGAGCGGATGCCATTCGGGGTTCCAGCGCAGGTAAATGCGGGTGTTGACGTGCACGACGCCGTGATCGAGCGCCGTCATCACGTCCTCAATGCTGTCGTAGTAGGTGCCTTCGCCAGGCTTGCCGGGCACCATGTTGGTGATGTAGTAGATACCGAGCAGGATGTCCTGCGTGGGCGAGACGATCGGCTTGCCGCTGGCCGGCGAAAGCAGGTTGTTGGCCGCCAGCATCAGCATCCGGGCCTCGGTCTGCGCCTCGATGGACAGAGGAACGTGAACGGCCATCTGGTCGCCGTCGAAGTCGGCGTTGAACGCGGTGCAGACCATGGGGTGCAGACGAATGGCCTTGCCTTCCATAAGGATGGGCTCGAAAGCCTGAATGCCCAGACGGTGCAGCGTCGGGGCGCGGTTGAGCATGACAGGATGATCCTTGATGATCTCTTCGAGGATGTCCCACACAGCTTCGTTGCCGCGCTCGATCATGCGCTTGCCGTTTTTGACGTTGGTAGCGATGCCGGTCTCGACCATCTTCTGGATGACAAACGGCTTGAACAGCTCAAGCGCCATCCTCTTGGGCAGACCGCACTGATACAGGCGCAGGAACGGGCCGATGGCGATAACGGAACGGCCTGAATAGTCGACGCGCTTGCCGAGCAGATTCTGACGGAAGCGGCCCTTCTTGCCGCGCAGCAGGTCGGACAGGCTTTTGAGCGGACGGTTGCCTGCGCCGAGCACGGCCTTGCCCATGCGGCCGTTGTCGATCAGAGCGTCGACCGACTCCTGGAGCATGCGCTTTTCATTGCGGATGATGATCTCGGGCGCTTTGAGCTCCTTCAGCTTGCAGAGGCGGTTGTTGCGGTTGATGACGCGGCGGTAGAGATCATTGAGGTCGGAGGTGGCAAAGCGGCCGCCGTCGAGCTGGACCATGGGACGCAGATCGGGCGGGATGACGGGCAGCACTTCGAGCACCATCGACTGAGGCTTGCAGTCGCCCTTGCGGAAATCCTCGACGACCTGGAGGCGCTTGACGATCTTGCGGCGCTTCTGCCCCGTCGTCTCGGACAGCTCTTCGCGAAGCTCCTGAACGAGATGCGGCAGATCCATGGAGCTGAGCTTTTCGTGCACGCCTTCGGCGCCGATGCCGGCCTTGAACTTGGGATCGTAAGCAGCGCACAGCTGCTGTTCGCGCTCGATGATGATGTCGGAATCGCTGAAGCCGGACTCGCCTTCGTTGATGATCAGATAGCAGGGATCCTCGATGACGACGCTCTCGGGCTGAGACGTGAAGCGGTCGGGATACTTTTCCTGGAACAGCTTGTGCTCCGACTCGGAGAGGATCTGTCCCTTGCTGTAAGGCAGATGCGTCACCGAGGTGACGATGAAGCAGTCCTGCGTGCCGCTCTTGCGGCGCTCGGCCTCGACTTCCGATCCGCTCTCGCGCAGGGCGGCGAGGTCAGTCTCGGACAGCGTGTCGCCGGGCTTCCACTTGGGCGCGCTGCCGCTTGCGGCAGACGCGTCCTCAGCCGTGAGGACAGGCACTTCGTCGGCTTTGACGCCGTCGAGCGCAGTGATCGTGTACGCGGGTTCGACAGTGAACGAATCCTCGCCCCACTCCGCCTGGAACTTGTTGAGCTGCGCCGCGCTGATGACATCGCCCTCAGTCAGCGGCACATCATCGGTCGTAATGATGCGGTAGGCCGGTTCAGCCTTGAAGGTAGGGTCGTAGTGCTTGTGGACCTTCATTTCCGAGTCGGAAATGATGTCATCCTTTGCGGCCAGGTCGGTACGCTTGCCGGCGATGACGACCTTGTAGGCGGCTTCGCGCTTGCGCAGCGGTGCAAAGTAGACGACGCGCTCCAGCATCTTCGTCTGCGTGCCAAGCAGCAGGCTGAGACGGCTGGGGATGCCGCGCAGGTACCAGATGTGCACGACGGGCGCGGCCAGCTCAATGTGGCCCATGCGCTCGCGGCGCACGCGGTTGTCGGTCACCTCGACGCCGCAGCGGTCGCAGACGACGCCCTTGAACTTGGGACCGCTCTTTTTGTATTTGCCGCAGGCGCACTCGAAGCTCTTCGTGGGTCCGAAGATGCGCTCGCAGAACAGTCCGTCGCGTTCGGGACGAAGCGTACGGTAGTTGATCGTCTCGGGCTTTTTGACCTCGCCGTGCGACAGCGCCCTGATCTGATCGGGGTTGGCAAGGCGCAGGCGGATTCCGACGATTTCTTTATTCATAAGGAGAACCACTCCATTTCTATTCAAAAAAGCGAAACACGGAAAGGGGACGCGCACTGCGGAGAAGGCAAAGAGGCCTTCTCCGTTTTTTTATTACTGCTCGTCCAGCTCCTGCCCCTCATCTTCGGACGAGGACATCCCGTCAGCTTCTTCAGGAACAAGGACTTCGGTCATCTCTTCAGGAAAAACGTCTTCGGCTCCCTCGGTACCGGCATCTTCAGCCGCATCCCTAGCGGGACCGTCGCTGTCGTCGCGGTACGAGTCCCCCATCAGGTCACGGGCCGAGATGTTGTCGATGTCACTCGGACGGCGCGGCCCGTCGTCGTCGTCGTCGATCTGAAGCGGACCGGAAGTGCCGTCGCTGTAGTCGATCTCGACAGTCAGGCCAAGGCCTTCCAGTTCTTTGACGAGCACCTTGAAGCTCTCGGGCACGCCGGGCTGCGTGAGGTTCTGCCCCTTGACGATGCGCTCATAGGTCTTGAGTCGGCCGCGGATATCGTCCGACTTGACAGTGAGCATTTCCTGAAGCACATGCGACGCGCCGTAGCCCTGAAGGGCCCAGACTTCCATCTCTCCGAAACGCTGGCCGCCGAACTGCGCCTTTCCGCCCAGCGGCTGCTGGGTGATGAGGCTGTAGGGGCCGACGGAACGGGCATGGAGCTTGTCGTCGACAAGGTGGTTCAGCTTGAGCATGTACATCACGCCGACGGTGCTGGGTTCGGCCATCAGGTCGCCGGTGCGGCCGTCGCGCAGGCGGATGGTGCCGCCCGACGAGAGCTTGCCCTGCAGGTCGGGATCGCGGTCGGAGATGTCCTGGAGCATCTTGTAGATCTCCTCTTCGGTCGCGCCTTCGAAAACGGGCGTGCCGACATGCCAGCCGTTTTTCAGGGCAACGAAGCCGAGGATGACCTCAAGCACCTGGCCCAGGTTCATTCGGCTGGGAACGCCCAGAGGGTTGAGGCAGACGTCGACGGGCGTGCCGTCGGGCAGATAGGGCATGTCCTCAACGGGCAGGATGCGCGAGACAACGCCCTTGTTGCCGTGGCGTCCGGACATCTTGTCGCCAACAGTGATCTTGCGCCACTGGGCGATGTAGACCTTGATGATCTCGTTCACGCCGGGGCTGAGCGACTCGGGGTTGCTCTCCTTGGTCAGTCTCTTGATGGAAACGACCTTGCCGCGCGTGCCGTGAGGCAGTTTCAGCGAGGTGTCGCGGACTTCGCCGGCCTTCTCGCCGAAAATGGCGCGCAGCAGCTTCTCTTCGGGGCTGTGGTCGCCCTCGCCCTTCGGCGTCACCTTGCCGACAAGGATGTCGCCGGGGTTGACCTCGGCGCCGATGCGCACGATGCCGTCGTCGCCGATATTGCGCAGCGCATCCTCGCCGACGTTGGGGATGTCGCGCGTGATCTCTTCGGGACCGAGCTTGGTGTCGCGCGACTCGATCTCGTATTCTTCGATGTGGATAGACGAGAAATAATCTTCCTTGACCAACTTTTCGCTGAGCAGGATGGCGTCCTCGTAGTTGTAGCCCTCCCACGGCACAAAGGCGATGAGCACGTTGCGGCCAAGGGCCAGCTCGCCGCCGTCGACGGCCTGACCGTCGGCCAGCAGCTGACCGGCGCTGACCTTTTCGCCAAGGTCGACGCGCGGACGCTGGTGAATGATCGTGCCCTGATTGGAGCGGCGGAACTTCTCCATCTCAAATTCATGACGGCCGCCGTTGGTGTCGGTCACTTCGATGCGGTCGGAATCGACGTAGGTCACCGTTCCGGCCCAGGGCGTATGGATGCAGCAGCCCGAATCGCGGGCCACTCGCTCCTCGATGCCGGTGCCGACGAACGGAGCTTTGGGCAGCAACAGAGGAACCGCCTGACGCTGCATGTTGGAGCCCATCAGAGCGCGGTTGGCGTCGTCGTGCTCAAGGAAGGGAATCAGAGCCGACGAAGCGGAGACGACCTGACGCGACGAAACGTCGAGATAATCGACCTGCTCGGGCGTGACCTTGACGATATCGCCCTTGTAGCGCGCATAGACGGAAGACTCCGTCAGGCGCCCCGTCTCGGGATCGAAAGGCGTGTTGGCACGGCCGACGTAATAGTTATCCTCTTCGTCTGCCGACATGTATACGACTTCGTTCGGATCCATCGAGACGATGCCGTCCTTCACGGGACGGCGCGGCGTGATCAGGAAACCGTATTCATTGAGGCGGGCATAGGTGGCCAGCGAGGTGACCAGCCCGATGTTAGGACCTTCGGGCGTCTCGATGGGGCAGATACGTCCGTAGTGGGTGTAATGGACGTCGCGGGCTTCGAATCCGGCACGCTCGCGGCTGAGGCCGCCGGGGCCGAGGGCCGAGAGGCGGCGGCGGTGCGTCAGTTCGGAAAGAGGGTTGTTCTGGTCCATGAACTGCGAGAGCTGACCGGAGCCGAAGAACTCGCGCAGCTGAGCCGAGATCGGACGCACGTTGATGAGATCGCGTGCCGACGCCTTGGACAGGTCGGCCACGGTCGTCATGCGCTCGCGGGCGATGCGCTCGAGGCGCAGCATGCCGACGCGCAGCTGGCTCTGGAGCAGCTCGCCGACCGACCTGACGCGGCGGTTGCCGAGATGGTCGATGTCGTCGGTGTGCTCTTCGCCGATCTCGGGATACGTCACGTCGTCGCGCTGTTCTTCCGTGTCACGCAGAGCGACCAGTCCCTTGACGATGCGCACAAGGTCGTCGAGCGTCAGCAGGAACTCGTTCGGATTCAGGCTGAGTCCGAGACGGCGGTTCATCTTGTAGCGTCCGACGCGGCCAAGCGTGTAGCGGTGCACGTCGAGGAAAAGCTGATCGAAATATTCGCGGGCGCCCTCGATGCGGACGGGTTCGTTGGGTCTCATGCGGCGGAGGATCTCAAGCAGTGCCTCGTCGACGCTGCTGGTGGGATCCTTTTCGAGAGCGGAGACGAAGATCGGAGCGACGTTCCAGACTTTCAGCGTCGTTCTTCCCTGCTCCCAGAGCAGTTCCAGCCCCTCCTTGGCAAGACGCGTGCCGCTGCGCAGCAGCACCTGTCCGCGGCTGTCGGTGACATCCTCGGCGAGGAGACGTCCTTCGGCTTCTTCAGAGACGATGTCGAGATCGATGACCTCGCCGCCGAACGTGCGCAGGAGCTCCTCGTTCGTGCCCAGGCCGAACGCCTTGAGCAGAACGGTCGCGGGCAGCTTGCGGCGGCTGTCGATGTTGACGGAGAGCGAATCGCCGGCCATGATGAACTCCACCCAGGCGCCGCGCTCAGGGATGATCTTCGCCGAATAGTTCTGCACGCCGCTGGTGCCGGTCTCGGACTTGAAGTACACGCCGGCGCTGCGGGCCAGCTGATTGACGACGACGCGCTCGGAACCGTTGATGATGAACGTGCCGCGCGGAGTCATCACGGGGAAGTCGCCGAGATAGACTTCTTCCTCGCGGACCTCCTGGAGCTTGTCGTTGTGAAGGCGGACGCGCACGTTCACAGGACGGTGCCATGTGCAGCTGCGGTGCTCCGCCTCGTGCTGACTGATGGCCGGCTCGCCGATCGTGTAGTCCAGGAACTCGAGCCGGAAACTGTTGTCAAAGTTGGAAATCGGCGAGATCTCTCTGAGGAGCGCCTGAAGTCCGACCTCCTGCCGCTCTTCGGGCGCGGCATCCTCCTGGAAAAAGCTGCGGTACGACTCTCGCTGCACCTCAACCATGTCGGGGAGCGGGACAAGATCATGTCCGCCGCCAAAGATCAGGCGCTGACGATCCTTGTTCACCTGAACAAATTCAGCCATACGGTGCTCAACCTCCACGTTAAAAAATCGAAATAGAAAGAAAATTCCTTCACACCCAACACGCGCATCCTGCCGCCGCAGATTTTACTCTGCAATCTGCCCGCAGACGAAAAGCCGTTTCGCTTACAAAACTTGCTTGAATGTCCGTGATCAGAAGCGGATAAAACAAAAAGGGCTGCATAAAGCAATCGCTTCATGCAGCCCTCACGTATCGGTGACTTTGACCATCCCAAAGAAGAAAGGATGGTGCCCGAGGGGAGACTCGAACTCCCACAGGCTAGTGCCCACTAGAACCTGAATCTAGCGCGTCTACCAATTCCGCCACCCGGGCGTTTCTTGAACAAGAGTTATTATACTCGCCTTTTCGTTTCCGTCAACCCCTTCGGCGCAAAATTCTTCAAAGAAATTTTCGAACCATCGCACCGCAAGGTATATATAAAGGAAGAATCTTTACGACAATCCCGCCGCGCGGGAGATGCGGTCGCGCAGTGCGCGCCCCAGGCCGGCTTCGGGCGGCCATTCGGCGACGATGGGAAGGTCCGAGCTCTCCAGCTCGCGCAGCGCGGAAAAGAGGCCGTGAGCATAAGCTTCATACGAGGCGAAACGGATCTCGCGCGCCGGTTCGCATTCCGGCGCCCGCACGCCCATATAACAGAACGCGTGCGGCCACGCGAACGCCTCGCCAGGGGCCCAGACGCGAACTTCGACGGTGGGCGCATAATGGCGGTAACGGGTGCCGGGCGAGCGCTTGAGCTGATTAGCCCCCACGGGCAGCGCCACTTCACCGAGGAATTCCTGAAGCTGCTCCATGGGCACACCGCCGGGACGCAGCAGCACAGGGACCGAATCGGTCACATCGAGCACGGTGGATTCGACGCCGACTCGGCACTCCCCCGCGTCGAGGATCATAGCGACGCCCGAGCCGAGATCTTCGGCCACAGTGAGCGCGTTCGTCGGGCTGGGCCGTCCTGAGCGATTGGCCGAGGGACCGGCCACGGGCACGCCGCAGGCGGCGAAAAACGCCAGCGCCGCCGGATAATCAGGCATCCGGCAGCCGACGGTGCTCAATCCGCCGCGAGCTTCTTTCGACACGCAGTCACGGGCCGGCAGCACGAGCGTCAGCGGTCCGGGCCAGAAGTGCTCCATAAGGCGCTTCGCGCGCGCGTCGACATAAGCGGCGCTTTCCACAGCTTCGGGGCTGGGAAAGTGCAAAATCAGCGGATTATCGGACGGACGCCCCTTGGCAGCGTAGATCTTTTTTACGGCAGCTCCGTCGAGAGCGTTGCCGCCCAGGCCGTAGACCGTCTCCGTCGGGAAGGCAACGAGTTCACCGGCGCGGATCAGCCGGGCAGCGCGGTCGATGACGGCGGGATCGGGGTTCCAGAAGTCGACCGGGACGATCGTGTCATACGTCTTCACGGTACGCGCCCCCCTCGTAGCGGTCCATAAATTCGCGGCGGTACTCGCCGAAGCGGCCTTCGATGATCGCCTGGCGCGCTCCGGCCACGAGCTTGACCAGAAAATGGATGTTGTGCCACGACAGCAGACGCACGGCAAGGATCTCGCCGGCGCGGTAGAGGTGACGCACATAGGCGCGCGTGAAATTGCGGCACGCGTAACAGTCGCACTCGGCGTCGATCGGAGAAAAGTCCTCCGTGTACCTTGAGTTCTTGATGTTCATCTTGCCGTCGTGCGTGAAGACAGTGCCCGTCCTGCCGTTGCGGGTCGGCAGCACGCAGTCGAACATGTCAATACCGCGCGCGATGCCCTCGATGAGGTTGGCAGGATGCCCCACGCCCATCAGATAGCGGGGCTTTCCCGCAGGCATGTGCGGCATCAGCGCCTCGAGGCAGCGGTACATCTCAGCGTGACTCTCCCCCACCGACAGGCCGCCGATCGCATAGCCGGGGAAGTCCATCGCGCTCAGCTCGTCAGCGCATGACGCACGCAGATCGTCAAACAGCCCGCCCTGGACGATGCCGAACTGCGCCTGATCGTCGCGGGTATGCGCAGCCTTGCAGCGTCCTGCCCAGCGCAGCGTGCGCTCGACGGCGTCCTCGGCCTGCTTCCTCGTGCAGGGCAGCTCGACGCACTGGTCAAAGCACATGGCGATGTCGCTGCCCAGCTTTTCCTGGATCTCCGTCGCCAGCTCGGGCGTCATCATGTATTTGGTCCCGTCGAGGTGCGAGCGGAATTCGACGCCGTCGTCCATCACCTTGTTGATCTTACCGAGCGAAAAAACCTGGAATCCGCCGCTGTCGGTGAGGATCGGCCGGTCCCAGTTCATGAAGCCGTGCAGCCCGCCCGCCTTCGCGATCAGGTCGGGACCGGGGCGCAAAAACAGATGATACGTGTTGGAGAGGATGATCTTCGCGTCGATCGTGCGCAGCTCGTCAGGACTCATCGACTTGACGGTGGCCTGAGTGCCGACAGGCATGAACACCGGCGTGGGGATCACGCCGTGAGGCGTGACGAACTCGCCGGCGCGCGCGCCCGTCTCGGGATCGACTGCGATCAAACGATATTCAAACATGCGTGCTCCTTTATTGAATCAGTAATGAGTAATCAATAATTACTCATTGTCTTCAAAGCCCCAGAATTCCATGTTGTTCTTCCAGATCTGATCCACCGCGTCATCGAGGTCGAGGTCTTTGATCTCGGCGATCTTGCGGTAGACCAGAGGCACGTTGCAGGGCTCGTTGCGCGTGCCGCGGAACGGGACCGGCGCCATGTAGGGCGAATCCGTCTCGCAGAGGATCGACTCCAGCGGCAGAGCCGCAGCGATTGAGCGCAGCGATTGAGCGCTCTTGAACGTGATCATGCCGGTAAAGCCGATCTTCCACCCCAGTTCGAGTGCGCGCTTCGCGTCTGCGGCCGAGCCGTTGAAGCAGTGCAGCACCGCGTGCTCGGGCGTAAGGTCCGGCGTCATCAGCTTCCAGAAATCGTCATAGGCGTCGCGCACATGGAAGACCACCGTCTTGTTCAGCGCTTTGGCCGCCTCCAGCTGCGCGATGAGGCACGACTGCTGCACCTCGCGCGGTGAAAAATCGTAAAAGTAGTCCAGGCCGATCTCACCCCAGGCGCGGACCTCGGGGCTTTGGGCCAGTTCGAGCAGCTCGGGGGCAACCGCGTCAGGCATGGTGCGCGCCTCGTGAGGATGCACGCCGACGACCGGGAACAGACCGTATTCGGCGTAAGCGCGGCTCAGCTCCACCGCTTCGATACTGTCGGCCAGGTCGCTGCCGATCACGCCCATCTTCAGCACCCCGGCGGCACGGGCGCGCTCAAACACGGCGGCCGCCTCGCCGCGCAGATCGGCATTGTTGGGATGACAATGACTGTCGATGTATTTCATTGATCTTTTCTCCTTCATAAAATTTCCGGTTCTAGTTCCACATAGAACAAAATGATCTTCACCGCCGGAAATTTTTCCTCATTCGCGTATAGTATAAGAAAAAAAGCGCTGTTTGGCAAATCTCGAGCACACGTTCCCGTTTCGTCGATCCTGAACAGACCGCCCCGCGACAAAAACGCCGTTTGGGTGTACAATCGGAGCATGAACCGTAATTATTTCCATCATCAAGGAGGAACCACACCATGAACGAAGTGATGAAAGCCCTTCTGGAGCGCCGCAGCTGCAAGAAGTACAAGGCCGATCCGGTGCCGCAGGAGCTGATCGAGCAGGTGATCGAAGCCGGGCTGTACGCCGCCAGCGGCATGGGCAAGCAGTCCCCGATCGTCGTCGCCGTGACGGACAAGAAGCTGCGCGACCGTCTCAGCGAAGTGAACGCCGAGATCCGCGGCAACGCCGGGCAGGACATGTTCTACGGCGCGCCCGCAGTGCTCATCGTGCTGGCCGACAAGAGCGTGCCCACAGCCGTATACGACGGCTCTGTCGCCATCGAGAACATGCTGCTGGCCGCCCATTCGCTGGGCCTCGGCAGCTGCTGGATCCACCGCGCCAAGCAGACGTTTGAGCGCGACGAGTTCAAAGCTCTGCTGAAAGACCTCGGCGTCGAGGGCGAGTACGAGGGCATCGGCAACTGCATCCTCGGCTGGGCCGCTGAGCCCGCCAAGCCCGCTGCGCCCCGCCGGGAAGGCCGCGTGTACTGGGTGAAGTAATACTCTTTCGCGATTCATTAAAAAGCTCATCGCGAAGCCGCGCCCCTAAAGAAAAGCTGATTTAATCCCATTATGCTGAAATGAACCAGCGCACAGGAAACCAGAGAAAATGCGGCAGATCTGAAAAAACCTGTCCGCAAGGGGCGCGCCTTGGCGTACTGCCGTAACGCCAACGGAGCCCCTTCCTCCTGCGGGGGAGCGTTTCGCAGGAGATGACGTATTTTATCAGCGTTTCATAAAAACACAGGCGAAAAGCACTGGAGCGTTTCCTCGCGCTTTTCGCCTGTGTTTTTGTTTTTTCAGTTGGCTGTCGCCTTTCCCAGTCCAAACGGTGTACAATACAGCGGAAAGAATATTTTTGACGCGCATCAAGGAGGATAAAGAATGAAAAAAAGCAGTAAGCTGTTTTTAGGCGCGTGGCTCGCGCTCGCAGCAGCGCTGGTCATGCTGTTTTACGCGCCCCACGCGGCCCCCGACTACGCGAAGGCCGAAAACTGGGCCTATTTCGGCATCGGCGAAGGCAAGAGCGCCGACGTGTTCCTGATCTGCCCGACGGTGGACATGAACGACGAGGACAGCATGTCGCTGACCGACGAAAAGACGAAGCAGAACTTCGTCGGCGCGCTCAACATGGAACGCGGCATTTACGAACCTTGTGCGCGGCTGTACGCGCCGTTTTACCGTCAGGCCTCCATGCGGGCGTACGCCAAGCCCGAGGCGGAGCGCGAGCCCATTTTCAAGAAAGCCTACGGCGACGTGTCGGCAGCGTTTGCGCACTATCTGAAGCACGAAAACGGCGGGCGGCCGATCATCCTCGCCGGTTTCTCACAGGGCGCTGACATGTGTCTCCGTCTGCTCCAGGATCACTTCCGCGATGAAAAGCTGCGAAGCCAGCTCGTCGCCGTTTACGCCCTCGGCTGGCCGCTGACGAAAGCGCTGACGGAGAGCTGCCCATGGATCGCGCCTGCCCGCGGCGAGAGCGATACCGGCGTCGTGGTCGCGTTTGACTGCGAAGCGCCCGAAGTGTCCGAAACGATTATCATCCCGGCCAAAAACTCCGCATTCACGATCAATCCGCTGAACTGGCGCACCGACGCCACACCGGCCGATGCCGCGCTCAACCTTGGCGCCTGCTTCACCAACTACAGCGGCGCGATCACAGCCGAAGTGCCCCATCTCTGCGGCGCTGTCATCGACGAAGTCCGCGGCGCTGTCAAAGTGCCGGGTCTTGATCCCGCCGCATATCCGCCCGTCGTCCCCGGTCTGCCGAAGGGCGCGTATCATGTGTACGACTATCAGTTCTTCTACCGCAACCTGCAAAAGAACGTCGCCGACCGTCTCAGCGCCTATCTGGCGGCAAAACTATAGGGAAACGCAGGTCAAATTCAGCATAATGTGAATCAATGAGCGTTTCCCTGATGCACATGGAGCGGAACGCAGCCGCCTGGCTCGCGTCCCGCTCCATTTTATTTATCATTTGCCAGCCCTGCGTCCCAGCCACGCAAAGATCAGCCCGGCAACGACGCAGTCGGCGAAGCAGAGGACCAGCACAGCCGTCCATCCGCCGGTAAAATCGTACAGATAAGGAAAGGCCGAGCCGGAAAACGCGGCGACAAACGAGTTGACGGCCGACAGCCGGCTGACATAAGGGCGATACGTCTGGCGGCCCCAGATCGCCAGCGCCAGCTGAGGCAGCAGCATGCTGCCGACGCTGTAGCAGCCGCCAAAGAGCACCCCTCCCAGACACAGAGCCGGAAAGAAGCCCGGAAACGTCTGAAAGAGGACGAAGGCGCCCGCCATCGCCCCGGCCAGAAGTATCGCCGCACGATACACGCCCAGCGCGTCGATCGCCATTCCCAGGACCACCTTGCCGGCAATGTTGCCGATCATCGAGCAGCTCGTCAGCGCCGCACCGGCAGCCAGCGACCAGCCCAGCGAGCGGGCAAAAAGCGGCAGCTGAAGATTGAACTGGAACAGCGCGTTCGTGCCGGCCAGAGCGATCATGCAGAGGACAAACACATATCCCGGCACAGAGAGCGCTGTGCGCGGCGCCTCACTTTCCGCCGCGGGAGCCTCGCCCCAGGGACGGAGGCCGCACTCGCTCGGGTCAGGGATCAGCCAGAACGCACCGGCCGGGACGATCAGCATAAACGCCAGCGCGCCGATCAACAGCGCCGTCGGACGCCAGCCGAACGCCTGGATGCAGCGCGCGAAGACCGGCGCGAGCAGCGCTCCCGTCACGCCCGAAGCGGAAAGGGCAACGCCGGCAACCATCCCCCGGCGGGCAGCGAACCAGTTGTTCAGCGTCGTCGTCACCGACACGAGCATACAGCTGTAGCCAAAGCCGCTCACCGCCGCGGCGGCATACCAGTGCCAGAGACGCGAGTACAGGCACATCGCCGCAAACGGCGCCGTGTACAGCGTTCCCAGCGCAGCCATCACCGCACGGTGGCGCGCGGTGAAAAACCACCGCGACGTGAACGTCACACTCAGCGCCGAGACCAGATAGAGGATCGTGTAATATACCGACAGATCGCCGGCGCGAAAGCCCATGTCGCGGATCACCGCCGCGAAAAGGATGCCGTTGGTGTTGATGATCACGCCCATCGCGCCGCCAAGCACGCCCATCGCTGCGATCACGACCTTATAGGGAAAGCCGTCCCGTTCCATCGCCGTCACCACGCCGTCGTCACCCGCGCCGTCATTTTTCGTCCGGGTCTTTGAGCCGCTCGCGCACAAGCAGATAGAGCAGATTGTCGGCGATGCCGGGCGGTGAGTCCGGCGCGTGAAGAAGATTCTCCCCCAGCCCGAACTCCTCGTCGAGCGCAAGGAACACGCGGTGCGAGTCCGACGAATAGCCCGCCCGCCCCAGCACGTAGCCGCCGAGGATAGACGCCGTGAGCGAGCCGTACTTGCCGCGCGAAAGCACATGCCGGTCGTCCTCCACCAGACGCGCCAGCCGGTCGAGCGAACGCAGCGGAGCCAGCCCGCCGTCAAGCAGATGCGTCATGATCCACAGCTCGCCGACAAACCCGTCTGACGACTGAGAATACGTGCGTTTATCCACATCGTAGACCAGATGATGCTCGCGAGTGTCGCTGCCGGCCAGCAGGATGCCGAGACAGCGCTGCGCCACAGGCTCCCAGCGCGGCGTCAGCTCTTGGAGCTGCTGAAGCGCGCGCACGTCGACCGAGCTGAGGCTGATCTGATGACTGGGATCGTACAGCGTGAAGATGCCCGACCTTCGTTCCTTCCACGACGCGCCGTTGATGAGCACATCACGGTACACGTTGAAGCGCAGGATGCGCCGCGCCGCGCGCGCGGCATGTTCGCGATACGCCGGTGCGTTCCACCGCACAGCAGCGTCGAGCAGCACGCGGCACGCCAGAAGGTCGATCCCGGTCTGATTCGACCAGGCTGTCGGCCGCAGCGAAGCGTCCAGACGCGGATACAGCAGCAGCAGCGGCGACTGGAAATGCTTCACCATCAGCTTATAGAGCGCGTCAAATCGCTCCCGGTCGTTCCGAAGCAGCCGCAGCCGCATATCAAACAGCAGCACCTCAGCCGAATACGAGTCGCCGCCCGGTACGTCGGGAAGCAGCCCGTTTTCAGCGCGGCAGGCCTCAAGCGCCTCCTCCACCGAAGCGCGGGCCCCCGCGGCCAGAGCGAATATCAGGATGAACAGAGCGCATAATTTTTTCACAGCCGCACCTCGTTTTTTTCCGCAGAGATTGCCGCCACGCGCAGGGTGCGCACGAACAGCATCTTCATTATGAGCGTTCGCGCCCCCGCCGTCAAGCGCGCAAAAGCGCCCGCCGCAGACCGGCTTTAAGCCAGTCCGCGGCGGGCGCTTTGTGTGCTGTGTTTTCTTCTGCTGTCAGTTACTCAATGGCGATCGTGCGGCTCTGCTCGATCTCCTCCTGAGCCTTCTTCGGGAAGCTCAGGCGCAGGATGCCGTCTTCCAGCTTGGCCGTGATGTCTTCCTTGCGCACGTTCTCGCCCACGTAGAAACTCCTCGTGCAGGCGCCCTCGTAGCGCTCGCGGCGGATGTAGTTGCCCTTGCTGTCCTTCTCGTCCTTGTCCAGCTTCTTGCCGGCCGAGATCGTCAGATAGCCCTTCTCCAGCTGCACGTTCACTTCGTCCTTCTTGAAGCCGGGTACGTCAACATCGAGCTCATAGGTGTTCTCCGTCTCACGCACGTCCGTCTTCATCACATGCGAAGCGCGCTTGCCCATCACCGGATTGCGCATGAACGCGTTGCTGAACATCCTGTCGAAATCGTTGTCAAACACGTCAAACAAATTCTCACCAAAAACGCTCGGAACCAATGTCATTTTCAAGACCTCCATTATTTGGGCGGAAGCTCGCCGCCCGCAGATTTAACCAAATTTGACAACCTCGATCGGGGCTCTCTTTTTCGTTCCCCTCTCCTCCGTTGCGATTGTATTATAGCACCTTTGTTAGCACTGTCAAGAGTCGAGTGCTAATTTGATTTTCACCTCATAAACACTGATGAATACTGACCTTAGGGCTCTTTTTGGTCACCAAAGGTCAAAAAATTTATCGAGAAATTTTTGAGGAGTTCTCCTCGAAAGCTTTTTTCTGCACAAAAATCGCCGCGCTCCCGTAAGTTCGGGAACGTGGCGCGCATAATGCTTATATATTCTTCATGCCCAGCGTCAGTGAGAACTGGCATACAGCCCAGGTTTATAGTGCTCCCGCAGCGGGAACTGCATGCGCACACGGTCGACTTCGGCAAGGTCGATGTCGTACAGGCCGACGCCCTCGTCCGTACCCAGCCGCAGCCTTACCTCGCCCCAGGGCGAAACGACGATCGAGTTGGCATACGACACGTAGACACCATGTTCATCCCGTGCCGGAGCAGCGCCGACGGTAAAGACCTGATAGTCCTGCGCGCGGCAGCGGAAGAGGATCTCCCAGTGCGCGGGGCCGGTGGTCATGTTGAACGCGGCAGGCACGAAGATCACTTTCGCTCCGCGGTTGGCCATGACGCGCGACATTTCGGGAAAACGGAAATCGTAGCAGATCAGCAGCCCCATCGTGCCGAAACGGGTGTCGAACGTCGTGATCTCCGTTCCCGCGCTGAGCGTTTCCGACTCCTTGAAGCGCTGGCCGCCAGGCACGTCGATGTCGAACAGGTGCGCCTTGCGGTGGCGCGCGATCTGGCACCCGTCGGGACCGAAAACGAACGACGTGTTGTAGACGCGCCCCTGGTCGTCAGCTTCCGGCATGGAGCCGCCGATCAGGTACACGGTGTTTTCACGTGCAGTTTCCGCCAAAGCGGTCCAGCACGCGCCGCCCGCTTTTTCGGCGTAGACGGGGAAGTTCTTCGTCTGATACGGGCAGTTGAACATCTCAGGCAGGACGACGACTTCGGCTCCCCGGCCGGCCGCCTGCTTCACAAAACCAGCGGCGCGGGCCATGTTCGCCCTCTTGTCATCGCAGACGTGCATCTGCACAACGGCAGTCTTCATGAGCTCGTTCCTCTACTTGAGCTTGCCGCGGCACAGTACGGGGATCTCCTCCAGCACCTCGCCGTTTGAGACCAGATACGCGCTCTCCTGCAAATTGACCGTAGGACAGATATGCACGGGGATGATCTCCACCTTGTCGCCGATGCGCACCCCGTCGCGGAAGGCTTTGCTGTAGATGATGGCATGCTCGTCATAGACAGCATAGATGTGCACATCGTCCCAGCCCTTGATCGTGCCCAGCCCCGGCGTAGCGGTGATGCCCTTCGAGCGGCTCTGCATCGTGATGCCCTTGGCGCCCACATCGAGGATGACGCGCTCCGGCGTAGGACGGCTGATCACCGTTGCCAGCACCGTGGCGGCGCAGCGGTCGAGCGTTCCGGCGGCATTCGCCATCGAAGCGTCCATGAGGATGTAGGTGCCGGGGCGGAACTCAGTGATACCGGGCAGAATGGGAAAATCGTGCATCAGCGACGGCGTGGATCCGATGCTGACAGTAGCGCACTCAAAGCCGTTCTCGCGCGCCAGCTCGACGAAACGCAGCGTGCGCTTCTGAGACTCGACGAACGATTCGCGGCAGGCTTTGAGACTGGGCGCGGAATAGCTGTTGCCGTCGTGCGAGAAGACACCTTTGAGGTGGACGTGCGGTGCATTTTTCAGCGCCTCGAGCAGCCGGATGAAATCAGCTTCTTCGATAATGCCTGAGCGGTTCTCGCCCACTTCGATCTCGATCAGCACTTCGGCTTTTTTCGCACCGCCGGCAAACGCTTTTTCGGCCGCATCGACGTGCTCGGGGCAGTCGATGCCCCACGAGACGGCAACCTTCTCTGCCAGCGCGCGCAGACGCTTCATCTTGATCTCGCCGACTGGCTCGTTGGCGATGAAGATGTCGTCCAGGCCGTTTTCGGCCATCACCTCAGCCTCGCCGATCTTCGCCACGGCAATGCCCTTGCAGCCTGCCTCACGCTGCAATTTTGCCAGCGCAGGCATCTTGTGCGTCTTCGTATGCGGGCGCAGAGAAACACCGCAGCGATCGGCGTGTGCCTGCATGTCGCGGATGTTGCGCATCATCACGTCACGGTCGATGATGAGCGCCGGTGTGTCGAGCTCCAGATAGTTCATGATCGTTCACCTCACGAATTGAAGCATTTTTTTACTCTATGCGTATTCTACAGAAAAAAACGCGCATGACAAGACAAAAAACTCCCCGAAACGGCCGAAACCGTTTCGGGGAGTTTTTACGCTGAACGTATCTGCTTATTTCTTGGCAGCTTCGCCGGACGCGGGAGCGGGGGCGGCAGCGGGAGCCGGAGCGGGACGGTTGATCGTCACCTTGGGCAGAGCGGGGAACTTGGGCTTGCGCTTGTTCATCTCCTGCATGATGCCAGTGGTGAACTCAATGCCGCCAACGGCGCCGAGCGTAAGCTGCTTGCTGAGGATCATCTGGATGCGCTTGTGGCTCTTCAGCCACGCATCAACAGCGGCGCGAAGTTCCTGTTCAAGCACGGTGTTGGTAGCCTGCTGCTCGACAGCCAGCTGGCGGTTGAGCAGCTGCTGCGCCTCAGCGATGGCCTGCTGCGCCTGGGGCGTGTTCTCCTGGCCCTTGTGCATGGCGATCACGTCGTCCATGCCCTTCTGAAGGATCTTCTGAACTTCCTGCATGTGAGCCGCAGCCGCCTTGCCGGGAGCTGACTCGGCAAAGATCTTCTGCACGTCGACCACGCCGTAATCAGCAGCAAAGGCCGCGCAGGCGGAAAGAGCAAGGACAAGAGCCGCAACGATGGAGACAAACTTAAACTTCTTCAAGACAAATTCCTCCTTCAAAATTAAATGACGCTTGTTTCATTATAACAAATAGAGACCACAATGCAAAGAGAAGGCTTCCGACAAAATCAGGATCGGAAGCCTTGAATCATTCAGGGAGCCTTTTGGAGCACTAATAGCTGGAGCCGGCAAGGATCGCGCCAAGCAGGAACATCGCTCCGCCGACGGCAAGCGCGTCATCGTGATGATGATGGCGATGACCGTAGTAATGGTGACGCGGAGGCGGGCCGGGAGGTCCCCAGCGGCGAGGCGGAGGTCCAGGAGGGCCAAAGCGCCGGGGACCAGGGCCGGGAGGGCCGAAGCGATGAGGCGGGGGCGCACGGTGGAAGCCGGGGCCGCCGGGGCGGAATCCAGGTCCAGGACCACCGGGACGGAAGCCCCGGCCGGGACCGCCGGGGCCGCGCCGCTGCGACAGCGTCGGAGCCGAGCCTCCTCTGTGCGCGGCGGCAAGCGACGCATCAGCCGCGCTGAGCACGAACACGGACGCGACGGTCGCGAGGAGAAGCGCGATAAACGTCTTTTTCATAGGCGTGATTCCTCCTTTTTCAGGATCCGCAAAAACATCAGCGGCGTTTAGTTGCCGTCGTACTCGCGGTTATAGTTGTAATCGTAGCTGCTGTCGTAATTGGTGTCGGAGTTATTGTTGCTGTTGTTGGCAGCGCCGACAAGCAGACCGAGGAACAGCAGCGCGCCGCCGACGGCGAGGGCGTCACTGTGGCTGCTTTTTCTGTGTCCGTGACGGGGAGGCGGAGGCGCGGGGCGATAGTGTCCAGGGCCTCCGTGATGGCCAGGGCCGCCAGGGCCGGGACGGAAACCTCCATGGCCGCCGGGACCGCCAGGACCGCGGCGGGGACCAGGGCCAAAGCCTCCGGGGCCGCGATGAGGGCCGGGGCCTCCAGGCCCGCGGTGAGGACCGGGGCCGCCCATGCGGGGCGGGGGCGCGGCGTACGCGGCCGAGAGCATCGAGACGGGAGACGAAAGCGCGAAAGTTCCCATCAGCAGCGAGGTGATCAGCATTCGAGAGATATTCATCAGTTATTCATTCCTTTCTCAAAGCCGGAAAGCCGAGGCTGTCCGGCTTTCCTTTCGTCATGAACTGGTGCCTTCTTTCTGCGCAGACTGCACGCAGATTACTGCTTGGCGTCTTCTGCCTTTTCAGGCGCAGGAGCCGGCGCGGCCTCGGGGGCAAGCTCGGGCGCCGGGGCTTCCTGAGGAGCGGGCGCGTCCATCTGCGGACCAAAGCCGAATCCCTTCATGCCGTGCTTGGGACCAGGCATCGGCTGACCGCAGTGGCAGCCGGGCATGGGAGCAAAGCCGTGATGCGGAGGCATCGGCATCATCTGAGGGCCGTAAGGTCCCCACGCCCATCCCATCTGCGGAGGCATCCAGCAGCCGCCATGACGCGGGCCAAACGGAGCGGGGCCGCCCTTGCCGGGCTTGGGACCGGGGCGTCCGTCAGGGCCGGGCTTGGGGCCGGGGCCGAAGGGGCGGGGCTTAGGGGCGTTGCCGTCGAGCACCTGCTGCACTTCCCACTCGCGCACCTTCATGTGCAGCTCCTCGGACTTTTTCAGCATCTCCATCGCCTTAGCGGCGTCGGGCTTGTCCTTGCGGAGCTCCAGATTCAGGTCCTTTCTCAGGCTGCGCATCTCCTTGTAGGCATTCTTGATCTCCTCGGGCGCGCTCTCAGGGATGCGAGCTCTGTCGCGCTGCATGGCATGCGGAGGAGGCGGCGGCATTCCAGGACCGCCGTGACGGGGACCGGGGCCGCCCTTCGGGGGCATATGGGGCGCGGCGACAGCCGCTGAAGCTCCCAGAAGTGCGATTGCAAGTCCGCTGATGATCAGACGATTCTTTTTCATTTTCATTTACCTCCTGATTTTTAACGATTATATCACACCGTCCGAAAGATTTGTTACTCGTGTTCTTCCTTTCGAACGTGGCCCAAGTATAATCGAAAAATCGCGGCCGCACATTGGGGAAAACTCCAATTTTGATGATGCGTATTTCTCCAAAACTTCAGCGCCGCTTTGCATGTGCAAAAAAATCGTGGAAAAATTCGATTCACTAATTCGTGCGACGGCGATACAATAAGAAGCGTCAATAAAATCTATCCCCCACAGGAGGACCAACCCATGATCACGATCGTACTGGCTGACGACCATCCCCTTACACGCGCGGGACTGGCAGCCTGCATCGGCGAAGAAGACGGTCTGAAACTGCTCGGCGAAGCCAGCGACGGCAAGCAGGCACTGGAACTGATCGAGCAGCTCCGCCCCGACGTAGCGCTGCTCGACATCCGCATGCCGGAGATGGACGGCATCACCGTCGCCCGCAAAGTCAAGGACGAAAAGCTGCCCACAAAAGTCATCATGCTCACCGCCTACGACGCGCAGCCCTACATCGTCGCCGCGCTCTCGGCAGGCGCGCGCGGCTTCATCGTCAAGACCTCGGCCGTGATGGAGCTGACGCAGGCGCTGCAGACGGTGATCGGCGGCGGCATCTACCTCGACTCGTGCATCGCCGGCTCCGTCGACAGCGGCAAAAAAAGCATGGACCCGCTTTCGCCGCGCGAGCGCGAAGTGCTGCTGCTCTCGTCCAAGGGCTTCCCCGTCAAGGAAGTCGCCACGAAACTGGCCATCACCGAGCGCACCGTACAGGCGCACCTCTCGTCCGTCTACACCAAGTTCGGCGCCAAGAACAAGACCGAGGCGCTCATCATCGCGCTGAAAAACGGCATCCTCTACATCGACGAGCTGCTTGAAGGAGAGCTTCCCTCATGAAAAAGCGCCGCTGGCTGCTGCCCGCCCTGCTGATGACCATCCTCGTGCCCGTGGTCTCCGCGCTGATCTTCTCCACACGCGGCCTGTACGCGCAGCGCGACGCCATGGTGAAGATGGCCCAGCGCTACTCGCAGGGACTGGCCCGCAGCATCACGCGCGAAGAAAGCGGCTCACCGACGGAAACGCCCCTGCAGCGCCACCGCCGCATGGGCCTGTTCCTGAAAATGCTCACCGTCGGCCCGCCCGTTCCCGGCTGGATCGCCGTCGTCGGCCCGGGGGGCATCAAACTCCAAGGCTCGCCCGGCAGCCGCATCGTGCCCGAGATCGCCGAGAAAGTCAATCTGGCCCTCGCCACCGGCCAGATGCAGACGCTCACCGTGCAGATCGACCGCCATCCGCCCTCGGCCGCTGCCGTCTGCCCCTACGCCGACGGCCTGCGCGCCATCGTCGTCGTCATCTCTCACTACCTCGTGCCCGGACAGATGATGCGGCTGACCATGTTCCAGCCCGTCGCCGGCATCATCGCCAGCGCCCTCGCCCTGATCGGCATCTTTCTGCTGTGGAGATGGTGCGTGCTGCCCCTGCGCAGCCTGGCCTCGCTCGTCGAGAGCCTGCACTGGGGACGCGACGTGCTCAAAGCCCCCTCCCCCGGCCCGCTGCCGGAACTGCGCGAGATGCGGCGCGCCCTCTCGGAACTGTCGCGCCGCGCTGTCGACCGCGAAGAGCTCAAGCGCAACTACGTCGGCGACATCGTGCGTACCCAGGAAGAAGAGCGCAGCCGTCTGGCCCGCGAGATCCATGACAGCCCTCTTCAGACCGTCTCGTCGCTGATCCAGCGCGTTCAGCTTGCCCTGCGCGGCTTGAGCAGAGAGCAGATCGACCGCGAGCGCGTTTCCTCGCACCTTTCGGCCGCACAGGAAGCAGCCATGAACGCCGTTCAGGAAATGCGCGACGTCTGCGACCGCCTCGCCCCGCCCTGGACCAGCCTGGGCGCGGCCCGCGCCTTTGACGAGATCACCCGCCGGCTCGGCCGCATCCACGACATCGCCGTCTCCGTGGCAGTGGAAGGCGACGACAGCTTCCTCACCGAGCGCGACGTGCTCGCCCTCAGCCGCATCGTTCAGGAAGCCGTCGCCAACGCCGCTCGCCACGGACACGCCCGTTCAGCCGAAGTGCGCCTCGCGTGCAGCGGCGGCGGCGCCACCCTCACCGTAGTCGACGACGGCAGCGGCATCGACCGTGAGTTCGACCCGGAAGTGCTGCGCGTGCAGGGACACCGCGGCATCGCCAGCATGAACGAGCGCGCCTCGCTGATCGGCGCAACATTCTCCATCCAGCCCGGCCCAGCCGGCGGCACACTGATCACCGTCGTCATCCCGCCCGACCGTCCGCAACCGGCCGGCTCGCTCCCCGCCGGCGCCGACGTTGCCCCCCGGCAGGCATGAGACACGTTTTTTCATTCACATACGCACAAAAAAATCGTCAGCCCCGCAGAATAATCACTCGCGGAACTGACGATTTTTTTATTCACTTGATGTATTTGACGAGAAGCGGATCAAACAGCCGCAGGCTTACCACCCATATGCCGTAGCGTCGGCTCTGGGATCGGCGCCGGCGGTGAGGAAACCGTCGGGATTCTCGAAGCCGATCGCGCCCATCAGGCCGATGTACTCCCACTGGCCCGCGGTCTGGACGATGTAGTTGTACTTGTCGGCCAGCTCCTTGCGCACGGCTTCGTCGATGCGCCCCTCCACCTGGATGGTGCGCGGGTACTGCACGTGGTACATCACGCTCATCGGGTGGCGGCTCTGGAAGCGGGGCGCTTCAACGGCCTGCTGCGGGTCCATGCCGAACAGCGCGTAGTTGAGGAATACCTGGATCTTGGCCTGCTCCTGCACGTCGGCGCCGGGGGTGCCGAAGGCGAGGAAGGGCTTGCCGTCCTTCAGCGCGATCGAGGGCGTGATCGTCTGGATCGTGCGCTTGCGCGGCTCGAGGAAGTTGGCGAGGTCGTGATCGAGGAAGAAGTAGCTCATGCGGCTGTTGAGCATGAAGCCGCGCCCGGGCACCATGATATGCGAACCCATGCCGGTGCACAGGCTGGTGGTGCAGGCGACGATGTTGCCCTGATCGTCGGCCACGGCCATGAAGGTGGTATCGCCCTGCTTGCCGTAGGTCACGTCGCCGTAGGTGGCGGGATCGGGCACGCCGACGGGGATGTCGCCGTCCATCGCCGTTCCGGGATGCAGATCCTTGCGGCGGTTGGCGGCGTATTCCTTGCTGATGAGCGCCATCGGGTTCTTATGGAAGCGGGGATCGGCCACAAAGTGATTGCGGTCCTGAAGAGCGGCGTTCATCGTCTGAGTGATCAGGTCGATGTAGGCGGCGCTGTTGTGGCCCATCGCCTTGAGGTCGTAGCCCTCGAGGATGTTGAGCGCCTCAAGCAGCACCCAGCCCTGGCTGTTTGGCGGGCAGACGAACACGTCGATGCCGTGGAAATTGGTGCTGTGCGGATCGACCTTTTCCGCGTGGAAGTCGGCGAGGTCTTCATACTCGATCAGGCCGCCGAGCTCCTTCGACAGCGCGGCGATCTCCTTCGCCACAGGGCCGCGGTAGAAATAATCCTCAGCCTCCTTGTAGCCCAGAGCGCCCACTTCGCGGAACAGCTGTGCCAGATGAGGATTTTTGACACGCTCGCCGTATTTCAGCGGACGGTCCTCGCGGCCGTAGACGGATTTGGCCTCGTCGTTGAAGTTCTTCCAGTCGTTCTTGCTGGGAGCCATGTTCTGCGTCAGGAAATAGCCGCGCTCGGCCAGATCGACGGCGGGCTCAAGGATCTCAGACAGCGGCTTGGTGCCGTAATCCTGGAGCAGCGTCATCCAGCCGGAGAAGCTGCCGGGGATCTCTACGGACAAAATGCCGTGATCGGGAATGCCGCCCTTCTCGATGTACGTGTCGATGTTCGCCTTTTTCGGCGCCCAGCCGGAGCCGTTGTAGGTGATGACTTTCTTGTCCTTGGCTGAATAGACGATGATCATCGCGTCTCCGCCGAAGAAGTCGTTCATCTTCGGATAGGTCATGCTCATCACCGCGGCCATGCCGACAGCCGCGTCGAAGGCGTTGCCGCCGCGGTCGAGGATCTTGAAGCCGGCCGCCGCCGAATACTGGTTGTCGCCGATGACGACATAGCGGCCGTGCGCGGCAAAGCGCGTGGTGAACGGCTTGCGCACGAGGATCTTGCCGCGCGTCGGCGTCCAGTAGAACAGATCGGGCTTCTTTTCCTCCGCGGGCTTGGGCGCGGGATCGGCCGCCAGAGAAGCGCCGCACAGCAGCGCCAGCGCCAGCAGAGCTGACAGGACTTTGAACGTTTTGCGGAACATGAGATTTCTCCACCCTTCCAAGATTTTTTGAAAAAACAAGCGTTACGTACCCTTTATATCAGAAAAAAAGCGCAGCGTAAATCATTTCCTACTGTCAAAAGAGACCATATCGACACAGAAATAACCGTCTCCAACAATTCGACTGTCAAGAATTTTTGTACTTCTCAGACTTGTGCCCGTCGACCTTGACAAGCGGCGCCGCTCTTGTTATAACGTCATGTGAAAGTCGTAACTTGTTTTGCGAACATTGCGGACAGAATTGTTCTGCCCGCGAAAATTTTCATAAAAACTTTTGGGGGAATTGGAAAATGACAGAGAACGTTAACGCTTACCGTATCGAGCACGACTCACTCGGCGACATGCAGGTGCCGGCTGACGCCCTGTACGGCGTCCAGACCGTGCGCGCCATCGAGAACTTCAAGATCACGGGCCAGCACCTTGATCACGACCTGATCGTCGCGCTCGCGCAGGTCAAGAAAGCCGCCGCCATGGCCAACATGCACACCGGAAGAATGGCCACCAAGGTGGAAGAAGCCCTCGTCAAAGCCTGTGACGAAGTGATCGCCGGCAAGCACGACGACCAGTTCCCGATCGATCCCATCCAGGGCGGCGCGGGCACCTCGATCAACATGAACATGAACGAGGTCATCACCAACCGCGCGCTCGAGCTCGTCGGCATGGAAAAAGGCCGCTACGACATCATCTCGCCCAACAACGACGCCAACATGGGACAGTCCACCAACGACGCCTTCCCCACCGCCATCAAGGTGTGCCTGTCGGCCAAGAGCAAGAAAGTCGTCGCCGCGCTGACCCGTCTGGCCGAGGGCCTTGAAGAGAAGGCCGCCAAGTGGGATCACGTGATGAAGATGGGAAGAACCCACCTTCAGGACGCCGTGCCGATCACGCTGGGCCAGGAGATGGCCAGCTACGCCTCAGCCGTTCGCCGCGGCATCTACCGCATCGGCCTGGCCATTGAGAGCGTGCACACCATGAACATGGGCGGCACCGCTATCGGCACCGGACTCAACGCCGAACCCGAGTACATCAAAAACGTAGCGCAGCGTCTGTCGCAGGTGACGGGCGAGACCTACCGCACCGCCGCCAACATGATCGACGCCACCAATAACACCGACTGCTTCGCCGACATCAGCGCCTCGCTGCGCAACGTAGCGCTCGTGCTGATCAAGATGGCCAACGACTTCCGCCTCATGGCCTCCGGCCCCCGCTGCGGCCTCTCCGAGCTCAAGCTGCCCATGCGCCAGCCCGGCAGCTCGATCATGCCCGGCAAGGTCAACCCCGTCATCGCCGAGGTGCTTGATCAGACCTGCTATCAGATCATCGGCAACGATCTTGCCGTCACCCTCGCCGTCGAGAACGGCCAGTTCGAGCTGAACGTCATGGAGCCGGTCATGGCCTTCAACATGTTCAACAGCATGAACTACCTTGCCAACGCCGTCGACACGTTCAACGACAAGCTCCTCAAGGACCTCGAGCCCAACGAGGAACAGTGCAGCTACTGGCTACACCGCAGCGTCGGCGTCATCACCGCCCTGCTGCCGCACATCGGCTACGAAGCCAGCGCCAATCTTGCCAAGGAAGCTTACAAGACGGGGCGTCCCATCCGCGACATCGTCCTCGAAAAGGGCCACATGACCCCCGAAGAAGTCGACCGCGTGCTCTCGCCCGAGCAGATGACCACGCCGGGCATCGCGCGGAAGGACTAATTGGGTATTAAGAAATAGAAATTGATAATTGGAATCAAATTTTAAAATCGACACAAACCAAGAGTAGAAGATCATGAGAAAACCGGGCATCGCCGTGTAAAAGCGGCGATGCCCGGCTGTTTTTTCTCTTGTGACAGCTTAGTCCTCACTTCGTCCGCACGAACATGGACGACTGGCCGTCGGCGCCGAAGGTGATGATCATGCGGTTTTGGCCGATCATGCGCAGGGTGTTGCGGTAGCTCATGCCGCGGAACTGGCCGCCGGTTATGACGCCGGAGATGTAAACGGCTTTTCCGTTGCGCGGCGGCGCGGAGAGGACGTAGGTCCCCGTTTCAACGCGGCCGAGCGTGACACGGGTATAACGCCCGGCGCCGAAGGTGATGCGGTCGGCCGCAGGAGCGTTGGCAAGCACCCAGGTGCCTTCGATCTTCGCCGTCTGCGCTTTCTGGATCACCGTGGGCGGAAGGGCGGGTTTGGGCGGGCGCGGCGGCTTCGGCACAGCTGGAGGTGCGGCGGTCGGGCGCGGCGCGTCCGGACGCTTCTCACCGGGCGTGAAGATCTCCACCGTGCCGGCCAGCATGTCCGTCAACGCCAGTTTGCCCTCATCGACAAAACCGTTGTAGAAGTGTTTGCCGCCGGCTGTGTCGGTCACGCGCACAGCGTCGCCGGTGTTTTCATAGGTGCCGGTGATTGCTGCGCCGACACGCGGTTTGAGCATGAACTTGTTGTCGCTGGCGGCCAGGTACGAGCCATTGTCGCCCGTCCACAGGCCGTTCAGCCAGCCTGGCGGGCACATCACGTCGTTTTGCGGGATGAGCAGGATGGGGGCGCCCGTCGTGCTGTCCATCAGCCTCCAGAAGGCGCTGCCGCCGTCGCCGACGCGCACGGCAAAGAAGCGCATGTCGATCTGCGGCAGGCCGCGCTTGTCGCGGTGATAGAGCGTCATCATCGGCAGCCCTACAGGCGTGACCTCGAAGCGGTAACTCTTCGTCTCGCGCGGCGTGATGACGATCACGCCCATGGTGCCGTCTTTCCTGGGGGCAAAACCCCAGTGCGAGCCGGTAGGGGCGATCATCATGCCCTTGCCGGAAGCGCGCGGCACGGCGCCGAGCGTGAAAAACATGCCGTTCAGGTCATCCAGGCGCGCGCGGGCGTTTGCCTGGTGCGGGCCCAGCTGCGCGTTCTCGGCCACGGGCAGGCGGCGGCTCATCAGCGTGCCCCCGGCGCCGCCCAGCGATTCGGCCCGCGCCAGCACGGCGGCGAACGATCCTTTGGGGTACATCTCGTAGGCCACGCTCAGGCCAGTTCCCCATTTCAGCGAGACGGGGCCGCGGCGGTGGACGATCTGCCCGTTTTCGATCACGTCGAGCACCGGCGTGAACACTCCCTCTGGCCGCGGCGCGATGGCCGCCACGCCTCCGGCATCCACGGCCGTCAGGTTTCTGAGGGCGTTGTAGCGCGCGTCCACTGTCAGCACGACGCTGCGCTCGCCGACGACGGGGTCGGCATACACGCCGCGCAGCGCGTATTCGGTGGACGACAGGCGCAGATAGTTGACGGTAACGGGCGCGGTCCGGCCTTCGTCGTCACACAGCAGGTGTCTGACGCCGCCGAACTGGTAGAGCAGCTCGTTTGTGCCATCGGTGTAGGTGGGGAAGACGCTTTTTTCCTGAGCTTCGTCGAGGTGTTCGTTGTGCAGGATCTGGTGGGTGTAAATGGTGTACGGCCCGCCGGCGCTCTCGGCCATGGCGAAACTGACATAGGCGCGAAGGATGTGCCGCCCCTCGATCGCGATCTTGACGTAGGAGCCGCGCCTGTCGCCGCCGGAAAGCGGCGTCACCGATGCGGCGGGAGTGATCGTGTAGTCGGCGCCGCTTTTGGGGTGGGCCACGCCGGCTTTGGCGACGGGCGAGCCGATCTCGATGCCGGTCACGCGCGGGGCTTCCATGCCGTGTTCGCTCTGCGCGGCGTAGATCAGGCGCAGCGTGTCCGACCGGCCGGTCGCCTTATCGAACGCCGTTTCCGTGTAGTCAGGGCGGAAGTTCTTTTCGCGCAGCGGCGCGTAAAACGACAGGCCCGTGCAGCGCGGCAGACTGGGGCCGCTCTCGGAGGCAAACGTGAGTCCCTCGCCGGCGCGTCGCAGGTCGTCGATCTCGCGGGCGAGCTTTTGTCCAAGCGGCAGCTTGCCCAGGCGCGACAGCCAGTCGTTCAGGTCGACGCTGGCAATGGCATCGGCGCCGCGGCTTTCGTCGTCCTCGGGCCCGTAGTTCTGCGACCAGTAAAACGAGCGTGTCAGCTCCGCCCAGTTCTCGGCAGCCAGCGGCAGCAGAGCGTCGGCAAAACTGCGCCACTTCCGCGTCAGCCGCTCAGCGCGGCTCAGGTCGTAGGCCGACAGCGACGCGTCGGTGCGCCCGCCGTCGAGGAAGCTCTGGCAGCCGGAATGCACCGCATCGGTCAGCAGCTCGTCGGTTGGCTTTTGGGCCGCGAACAGGGGCAAAAACTTGGCGTAATCCATGCCCAGCGCCGGTTCCACAGGCGTGGAAGCCAGCATCCAGCGGGCGTAGGGGGCGCACGCGGCGGCCACTTCCGCCTGGCCCATCAGGCACATGTCAAAGTGCATCAGCTCAAACGCGCCGCCCGGCTGCATGGGGGCGACTTCGGCAAGGGCTTTTTCAAACGCGGCCAGGCTCATCTGCGGGACCTTGCCGTCAGCGCCCTTCGCTCCTTCGTCGGACGACATGCCGCCCCAGCCGCCGCCGTGGTTCCACATCACCAGCGCCGTTTTTTTCGCCGGGAACTTCACCGTCGCCGCTGTGACGAACGATGTCAGCGTCTTCGCGTCGCTCATGTCGATCGGGCCCAGGTCGGCCAGCACGGTGGAGGCGATCCCGTCCTTATTGTCGGAACGTGTGATGCGGTAAACGCGCGCTCCCTTTTCGTCGCCAAATGCCGTCGAGTAGCGGTCGGAGCGGTCAAGCAAGACTACCACTTCCACCGCGCCGCCTGCGGGCAGGCCGGCTTCCATCTCTTTCAAGTCGTTGAGCGCGGCCTGCTCCAGGTTATTGTCGCCGTTCAAAAAGACCATGATCGTCCACTCGCGCACATCTGAAAGCTCCGCCGCGCCCCAGTTCCACGGGCCTTCGGCCAGCGACGGGATGCACAGCAGCACCAGAGCACACACCGCGAGCATCCAGCGGATCGCCCTTTTTCGCATGAGATTCCCTCCAATCATTTCTTGCTGCATCATCATGTTTCTTTAATAAAAGTATACACAGGCTGTCAAAACGCGTCAATGGATACGAAAACGCCCCGCGTTCTCAATATGGGAACGCGGGGCGTTTTCTGCACTGTCAGGCGCCGTTTACCAGCCGAGTCTGACCGGCATGAACAGCATCGGCGTGCGCGAGGGATCGCTGCCGAAGACGATCACGAGCTGATTGGGGCCGATCATCTGGACGACGTTGCTGAACTGATAGCCGGGGGACATGCCTTGCACGACCTGCCCTGTCCACTGTACGGGCTGGCCGGAGTACGGGTTGCCGTGGAAGGTGGACGTGCCGAGCTCGGCAAATCTGGTCCCCATGTAGAGGCGGTAGACGCCGTTTTCAAACGCGATCACCGTGTTCACGGCGCTGCCGTTCAGGCCCCACATGCCGGTCAGTCCGTACTGCTGCGGCTGAGGCGCCGGCTGCGGCCACGGATTCTGCGGGCCGGGCTGCGGCGTTGGCTGCGGAGTGGGCTGCGGCCACGGATTCTGCGGACCCGGCTGCGGCTGCGGGGGCTGAGGCGTCGGCTGCTGAGGTCCGGGCCAGCCGGGCGCTTCGCCCTTGGTGAAGGCTTCGGCCGTGCCTGTGCTGAGGTCGGTGAGGATCAGCTTACCTTCGGAGAGCACACCGGCGAAGTAGAACTCTTTTTTCGAGTTGGGGTTCGTCACCTGCACAAAGCCGCCCACGGTCTTGCGCGTGCCGAGCGCCACCGTCGCGCCGCTGGCGTTTTTCAGGCTGAAGGCGCCGTTGTTCGTGGCAAGCGTGCTGCCGGCATCGCCCTTCCAGTTGCCGACGATCCAGTCCTTGGGGTAGGTCGTGTCGTTGACGGGCGTCAGCAGCGTCGGCGCGCTCGTGCCGGTGTCGATGAGACGCCAGAAGAAATTGTCGCCGGTACCGACTTTGACCATGTAATAGCGGCCGTCGATCGTCGCCATGCCCTTTTTGTCGAGATGATAGAGCAGCATCGTCGGCAGACCGACGGGCGTGACCTGCACCAGATGTTCTTCCTGCCCAGCAGGCGCGACCAGGGTGAGCTTGAGCGCCTGTTCCTTGCCCACCTGAGCGAGGCCGATCTCCCACCTCATGCCGTTGGGCGCCATGATCATGCCCTTGCCGCTGGCGGCGGGAACAGGACCGATAGCCATGAACGTACCGGCGATCTTTTCAAGGTTTTCGCCGGAACTCGCCTTGATCATTGATGAATTGATATCGGGGTTTTCAGCCACGGGCAGCACGCGGCTCATGTGGTAGCTGCCGACACCGCCGATCGACTCGGCGCGGGCCAGCACGCAGGCTTTGAAGTCTTTGGGGTAGACGTTGTAGGCGACTTTCAGACCGCTGCCCCATTTCAGCGTTTCGGGACTGCGCTGTTTCTGCACGCGGTCATCCTTGATCACGTCGAGGATAGGCGTGAAGGTGCCCTCGGGCTTCGGTACGATGTTGGCGATCGTGCTGCCCTCGAAGGCGATCATCGTCTTGACGAGGTTGTATCTGGCGTCGAGCTTGAGGATGACCTGCTTTTCGCCGCCGGTCGTGGGGTCGGAGTAGAAACCGCGCACATAGTACTCGTTGTCGGAGATGTTGGTGTAGTTCACCGTCACAGGCGTGGCTTTCTTCTCGTCGTTGTAGAACAGGTAGGTGACGCCGCCGAACTGGTAGAGCAGCTCGTTCTTTCCGTCGGCAAAGCGCGGGAACAGGCGCTCGTCCTGCGAGGCGTCGATATGCTCGTTGTGCAGGATCTGGTTGCACGTGATGATGAACGGCTTGCCCTCCCCTGCCGTGAAAGCGAAGCTGGCATACGCGCGCAGGATGCTCTTGCCCTCCACTGTGATCTTCACGTACGTGCCGCGCAGATCGCCGCCGGAAAGCGGAACGATACTGTTCGCAGGCGTGATCGTGAAGTCCGCGCCGCCTCTGGGCGTCGTGACGCCCGGCTTGACGACGGGCGAGCCGATCTCGACATTCGTCACGTTCGGTTTTTCCATGCCCTCGACGCTCTGACGCGCATAAGCGGCATTGAGCACGCGCGACCAGCCCACAGCCTTGTCGAACGCCGTTTCGGTGTAGTCGGGCCGCAGGTTGGCGCCGCGCAGGGGGGCGTAGAACGACAGCCCGGTGCACTTTTCCAGAGCGGGGCCCGTCTCGGTGGCGATGGTCAGGCCCTCGCCGGCGCGCTTGAGGTCTTCGATGTCGCGCTTGAGCGGCGCGGCAAACGGCAGGCGCTTGATCAGGTCGAGCCAGTCGCTGAGGTCGACGCTGGAAAACGCCTGATCCTTTGCCTGGTCCTCGCCCTCGGGGCCGTAGTTGAGCGCGTAATAGAACGAGCGCGTCAGGTCGGCCCAGTTGGCCTCAGCCAGAGGCGCGAGCCCGTCGGCGAACTTGCGCCAGGCGCGCAAAAATCGCTCGGAACGAGCAAGGTCGTATGCCGACAGTGACGCGCCGAGCAGGTCGTAGTTGAGGAAGTTCTGGCAGCCGAGGTGCACGCCCTCGGTGACGATCTCGTCGGTGGCTTTGCCCTGCGCAAACAGCGGCAGATACTTGTCGTAATCCATGCCGATGGCGGGTTCCACGGGCGTGGAAGCCAGCATGTAGCGGCCGTAAGGCGCGCACGCGGCGATCACTTCCGACTGGCCCATCAGGCACATGTCAAAGTGCAAAAGCTCGAACTTGCCGCCCGGCTGCAGCGGCGCGACCTCGGCCAGCGCCTTTTCAAACGCGGCCAGGCCCATCTCGCCCTTGCTGCTGTTGTCGTTGGACATGCCCTTCCAGCCGCCGCCGTGGTTCCACATCACAAGCGCCGTCTTTTTGGCTGGGAACTTGGCCGCGGCCGTCTTCACAAACTGCGCCATCAGCCTGGCGTCGGCCATGTCGACCGGGCCCAGTTCACAAATCAGCTCGGACGACAGCGGCTTCTCGGCCGGGGCGGCGGAGGCGTCGGCCTTGTCCATGAACGGCACTTCGGCAGGGCCCGTGAAGGCATTGCGGATGAACAGCTCCGTCAAACTCGGCGCCAGCTTGGCGTCGGATGCGGAAGCGGGGGCTGGCGTCCCAGGCACAGGCGCCTGCGGAGCCGGCGCAGGAGCTTCGGGCTTTGGAGCCGGAACTTCGGGCTGAGGTGCGGAAGCGGAGGCAGGATTCGGCTCAGCCTTTGGCGCAGCCGAGCTGCGGACGCGGTACACGCGCGCCCCCTTCCAGTCGCCAAGCGCCTTCGAATAGCCGTCAGCGCGGTCGATGAGGACGATCACATCCATCTTCGCGCCCGCGGGCAGGCCGGCTTCCATTTCTCTCAGGTCTTCAAGGGCGGCAGCCTCCAGGTTGTTGTCGCCGTTGACGAACGCCATGATCGTCCATTCGCGCTCCGTTGCGTCCGGCGCGCCCCAGTCCCACGGTCCTTCAGCAAGAACGGGCGTTCCGAGCAGTATGGCGCAGATAAGCACCCCAAGCGTGCGCAGCCATTTTTTCAGCTTCATGCTCACATCCTCCTTCTGTCACATAAAAAAGCAACACTTTGTACAGACATCAATGCTGATTAAATTATATATATGGGTTCGTACCTCGTCAATGAGAGAAATTACGTAACTTTCCGGGAATGTAGTACAATCAGCTGGACGATCCATGCAGACATCATGACCGCAACAAAAAGGAGCGAAGACGATGACGAAACGGCTTATCACGCTTTTCACAGGCGCAGCGCTCGCGCTGGCGCTGGCATTGTCCGCTGCAGCCGAGATGACTCAGCCGAGCGAGCCCGTGACCGATATGATGATCGGCTCGATGCTCATGTTCAGCTTCGACGGAACCGAGCTGACCGCAGACGATCCATTCCTCGATCTGGTGCGAAAGGGACATGTGGGCGGCGTCACGCTGTTCAACAGGAAGGCCGACGGCAGCGATATGAACGTCGCCTCTCCCGCACAGCTCAAACGGCTGACGCGAACGCTGACCGAAGCCGCGCCTGGCCCGTTTCTGATCGCCGTCGATCAAGAAGGCGGGCGCGTGCGGCGCCTCTGGCCCGGAAAAGGATTTTTCGATCTTCCTTCGGCTCGGGAATTGGGGCTGGGAAGTCCGGCTCAGACGCATGAAACGGCCGAGAAGCTTGGACGTGAGCTGCGAAAGCTGGGCATCCACGTCGACTTCGCGCCTGTCGTCGACGTGAACGTCAATCCTGACTGCCCAATCATCGGGGTGCTGGGGCGCAGCTTCGGCACCGACGAGCGCACCGTGTCAGCTCATGCACAGGCGTTCGGGGCAGGTCTGACAGCGCAGGGCGTCATCCCCGCGCTCAAGCACTTTCCCGGCCACGGCAGCTCGCGTACCGACTCGCACCTGGGCACGGCCGACATCACGCACACATGGCAGAAGCGCGAGCTTTTTCCCTACGTCGACGCGATCGCTTCCGGCTGGCCGGGCATGATCATGTCAGCCAGCCTTTTCCACGCCCGTCTCGATCCGGCACTGCCCGGCAGCCTGTCGCCCAAAGTCACGACAGATCTGCTGCGCGGCCTGCTCGGCTTTGACGGCGTGATCGTCACCGACTCGCTGCTGATGGGCGCTGTCACAGACCATTACACGATCGAGCAGACGGTCGAGCTGGCCGTAAACGCAGGCGCCGACATCCTGCTCTTCGTCAGCAGCGACGTATACGGCCCCGAGCTGGCCGAACGGACGTTCAAAGCTTTGCGCGCCCTCGTCGACAGCGGCCGCATCAGCCATGAGCGCATTCGTGCCTCATGGCTGCGGATCACGGACATGTACCGACGCTACGCCGCCATCGCGCCTGAGCTGTATCCGTGGAAGGACGAAATCTAACTGGCAAAAAAGCCTCCCAGCCCGAACGAACGAGTCAGGAGGAACGCCGCGACTATTTTTTTAAAACAAAGTGAGGCTCGATGAAATGGACACGAAAAAGTGCGCGGCGCTGCTGCGGGCTCTGGAAACAGGCAGTATCACCGCCGCAGCCGTGGAACTCGGCTATACGCCTTCGGGAGTCAGCCGTGCCGTGGCCTCGCTCGAGGAAGAACTGGGCGTCCCCCTGCTCAGACGCAGCCGCTCGGGCGTGGCGCCGACACGGGAATGCGAAACGCTGCTGCCGATGCTTCGCGAGCTTTTGCGGACAGCCGCGCGCACAGAAGAGTCGGCAGCACGTTTGCGCGGCGTCGAGATCGGGCATATCACCATCGGGACGGCGTACAGCGCCTTTTATCCGCGGCTGGCGCTGGCGGCAGCGGAATTTCGGCGCGATCATCCCGGCGTGTCCGTGTCGTTCGTCGAGGGACTGAGCAGCGAGCTGGCCGAGCGTGTCGCTCGCGGAGAAGCCGACTTCTGCGTGATCAGCCGCCGCTGCGAGCCTTGCGAGTGGACGCCGCTTTTGACCGATTCGCTCGTGCTTTGGCTGCCCGCGTCGCACCCTGCGGCCGCAAAAAAATCTTTTCCTGTTCGCGAGCTTGAGAGCGAAGCTTACATCGAGATGTACCCGGAACGCGAAACAGACAACTCGCGCCTGCTTGCCGCCCTCGGCATAAAGACGGCAGCCGTTTGTTCCACGAGCGACACTGACGCCGCCTTCGCGATGGTCGAGGCCGGACTCGGTGTAGCGCTGATGAACAGTCTGCACCGCTGTCCGACGGGGCTGAACGTCGTCGGTCTGCCGCTCGATCCGCCTCAGACGGTGGAGATCGGCGCCGCGACGCCGCCCGAAGAACTGCTCTCCCCCGCTGCGGCCGCCTTTGCGAGCTTCACCGCTGCGCGCCTGCGCGGAAACGCGGAGCCGGCGCACGAATAAATAAAAAAATTTCTCCCGGCCGCACATGGACCGGGAGAAATTTTTTATCGTCTGAACAGATTGCGCGCCGTCGTGATCAGGCTTTCGTGCTTCACAGAACTCACGTCGAACTTCATGACCGCAAACACCGCCTGGATCAAAAAGCTGATGCCGAAAACAGCGATCAGCGTGCCGATGCCGATCTTCGCGCCGCACAGCCAGCCCGTGAGCAGCGCGCCGCCTTCGATAAAAAAGCGGATCACGCCCACCGGCGTACGGGGAAAGCGCTTGCACAGCGCCACCATCAGCGCGTCGCGCGGTCCGCAGCTCAAGCCCGCGCTGATGTAGAAATAGCTGCCGACTGCCAGCAGCAGCTGACCGCAGAGCAGCATCACAACGCCCGCCGGAAACGACGTCATCACCGGCACGAGCCCGGAGCCGCGCAGCAGGTCGGCCGTCGCGCCGACGATGTAGATGTCGAGCAGCGTACCCAGCCCGATCGTCTCGCGCAGCAGCAGGTCAATGATCAGGATGACCAGTCCGGACGCCTGCAAAACCGTGCCGAAGCTGAGCCCGAGCTTCGCCCCCACGCCGATGCTGAACGCCTCCCAGGCGCCGTAGCCGATATTGGCCTGGATGTTGCAGCACGAACCGCAGCCGAAAATGATCAGCCCGATCACTGCACGCGCGATACGCCGCGGATAATTCATGAAAATCGCCTTCTTTTTAGAAAGATAGCGCTATCCTACCCGCGAGCAGAGCTTTCGTCAAGCGGAGGTTGCATTGGGCCGGAGTCTGTGGCACAATCATACGCATCTAAAATACAGGAGGGATATCGATGGACTTAGCAGAACGCAACACAAACACGATGAAGCGCTTTGAGACGGCGATCAACACCTGCGATGAGGCGCTGGCGAACGAACTTGTCGCGGCCGACGCGCCGTTTTTCACTCCCGTGTCGCCCGAGCCCCTTTATGGAGGAACAGGCTACCTTGAGGTGGTGCGTCTCATGCGGGCCTCGTTCCCTGATGTGCAGTGGCACATGGAGGACATCGCTGCCTGCGCTGACAAGGCCGCCGTCTGGTGGACGTGCTCAGGCACGCATCTGGGCGAGTTCATGGGACTTGCGCCGACAGGAAAGAAATTCTCGTTCTCGGTCATGAATTTCTATTATTTCAACGACGAGGGACGCATCGTCCGCGATGTGGCCGGCGAAGGCCTGGCGGGACTGCTGAAAGCGCTGGGGATCGTTTAACAGTACGTCTTGACTAATCCCGAGGCGCTCTGGTACCATGCTCGAAACGATAAAAAACTGAGCAAGCCGTCCCCTATCCGGGGTCAGGCCGGGCCTATTCGGCAGCGGAAACGTTTTTCCGCGGGACAGTGAATGACTGCCCCGCGGATTTTTTTAGGCGTTTTCCGCAGGCAGCCCCGAAAGGAGCGTTCTTTATGGGATTTTTACATTTTTTTGAAGCAGGCAGCGCCGCGCGCGTGTCGGCCGTGTGCGCCGCAGGAAATTTCATTTTGGCTGCGTTCAAGCTGTTCGCCGGAGTGATCGGACATTCCAGCGCGATGATCAGCGACGCGGTCCACTCAGCCTCCGACGTTCTCGGCAGCCTTGTCGCAGCCGGCGGCGTGCGGCTGAGCGAGCGCCCGGCCGACGACTCGCACCCCTACGGACATGAGCGGCTGGAGTGCATCGCAGCGCTTTTTCTTGCCGCGTTGCTGCTGGCAGCCGGAGGCGGCATCGGCTTTGAAGCGGCGCGTTCGCTCGTCTCCGGCGCGTACAGGACTTCTGCCGCTCCGGGCCTGCTGCCCCTCGTCGCCGCTGTCGTTTCGATCGTCGTCAAGGAAGGGATGTACCAGTTTGTCATCCGCGCCGCCAAGCGCACCGGTCTGTCGGCCCTGCGCGCCGAAGCATGGGATCATCGGAGCGACGCTCTGTCGTCCGTGGGCGCGCTGATCGGCATCGGAGGAGCTCGTGCCGGTCTGTCCGCGCTGGAACCGGCTGCCAGCGCCGTGATCTGCATTTTCATCGTCAAGGCAGCCGTCGGCATCCTCCGCGAGGCCGTCGACAAGCTCGTCGATCACTCCTGCGATGCCGCCACGCTCCAGGCTCTGCGCGAATGCGCCGAAGGGATCGAAGGCGTGAGATCGGTCGACCTGCTCCGCGCGCGTGAATTCGCCTCACGGCTGTACGTCGATATCGAAGTCAGCGCCGACGCTCAGCTGACGCTCAGCGAGGCTCACGACATCGGGCGCAACGTCCACAACGCCCTGGAGCACGAATTCCCCAAGATCAAGCACGTCATGGTCCACCTCAACCCCTATGGCGAGCCGTTCATGGAAGAACGGTAATGACAAAGCCGCCGTCTGCACTCATGAGCAGACGGCGGCTTTGTTTATGGCCATTCTTTTGTTTTTTTGATTGCTTATTATTAATTACGAATCCGTAATTGCCCTTTACTCCCCTTCGCCCTCGGCGATGTCGATCTTCACCAGCTCGTAGTCAAGGCTGCCCATGCCGATGGCTTCTCCGTGCTCGTACTGGGAGTGCGGGCGCGTGATCGGATGAAGCATGGCAAACTTGTCGTCGCCGGCGTGGAAATGGTGGTGCTCCACCTCCGAGCCCGCGATCTGCGTCACCATGTCGTAGCAGGCTTTGTCGAGCGCCACGGGGTCGGTGCTGGCGGCAATGCCGATGTTGGGGACGATGGGCGTGTCGCTCCAGCCGCAGCAGTCGCACAGCGGTGTGATGTCCATCATCACGTTGATGTAGATGACGCGCTTCTTGTCCTTCACCGCGCCCCAGGCATATTCAGCCATGCGCTCGTTGAAATTGGCCATATCGTCAGGACCGGTCCAGGCAATGCTGACGGCGCCCGTAGGGCATACGGTCATGCACTCGCAGCAGCCCAGGCAGGGGTTGGGATCGACGCGCGAGACGGTCTTGCCGCCCGCACCCTCGACCATGCTGATGGCGTGTCCAGGGCAGTTGCGGAAGCAGCGGCCGCAGCCGATGCACTTTTCTTCGTCGACGGTGAGACGCACCTGATGCTGGGCCTTTTTGCCGCGCGCGGGAGCGCAGCCCATGGCCAGGTTCTTGATCGTGCCGCCGAATCCGGCCGCAACGTGGCCCTTGAAATGGGACACGACGATCAGCGCGTCAGCCTCGGCGATGGCGGACGACACTTCGACTTTTTTGAAGTGCTTGGCGTCGATCTCGACCTCACGGAAGTCGTTGCTCTTGAGGCCGTCGGCGATGATCAGCGGCGCGCCGACCTGGGCGTAGCCGAAGCCGTTCTCGATGGCGGTGATCAGGTGATCGACGGCGTTCTTGCGGCTGCCGACGTAGAGCGTGTTGCTGTCGACGAGGAAGGGCTTGCCGCCGCACTTTTTGATCTCGTCAACGACGGCGCGGATGAAGATAGGGCGCATGTAGGTGTCGTTGCCCTTCTCACCGAAGTGCAGCTTGACGGCGGTAAGGTCGTCCTTCTTCACCGTCTTGCCGAAATCGACGGCCTCGATCGCTTTCTTCAGCACGTCAACTTTGCTGACAGCAGCCGTGAACGGCGCGAAATATACGACAGATTTCTTGTCCATTGTCTGATTCCCCCCGGAATGATTGAGTTTGTTCCCCTTGGACTATTATAACAGATGGAAGTGAGCATACCACCTGGAGCGCGCTCCAGGTCAAGAGGAGAGCGGGGATTTTTATACGATTCGCATTTTGGAGCACGAAGCTTTATAATGAGCAAACGATTATTTTTGGAAACAGGAGTTGGTGCCCCAAATGAACACGAACAGAAAAAAACTGCTGACGCTGCTCGCACTGCTCGCGTTTGCAACACAGGCGTTCGCTCTCGACGCCGTCACCGTCCTTACCGGCGGGGCTGCCAGCACGGCAGGGAGTGCGGCGGCCTCATCAGACGCTGCCGCGCCCGCTCCGCGCATTTCAAGTGAGCCCTCCCAGCCTTACGAGCCGCTGCCCGATGCTGCTTCGTGCACTGCCCGCTCTGAGGAGATCAGCAAGCTGCTGGAAAACTGGTCGGCGCTCAAGGCCGACGAAGCCGCTGCCCGTTTCGGCGTCAGCGAAGAAGCCGTCACGCGCCGCACCGAGACGCTGACGGTGCTCAAAAACGCCTATCCGTCCATCGTCAACGCCATGAGCCGCAAACAGCAGATCGACGATGAGCTGGCCAAGCAGAAAAGCGACACGGCCGCGCCCGAACTGGCGCTGACCGACAAGCCGCCCTATTCGCTCAAGTATTACGACGCCTACATCGACCGACTGGACGATCTGAGATCGCAGATCGAAGAGGCTCAGGGCGACCTCGACCGCTACACCGCCTCGGCCGAAGCCCTGAAAAAGCTGATCGACGAGCGCGAAGCCGCCTGGCGCCTTGCCCGCGACAACTACACCAAGGAAAAGTCGCCCGCCACATCGTGGGCCCTGACCGGCGCCGCCTATCTGCTGGAAAGCGCCCGCGCGCAGTACCTGGCCACGACCCTCAGCAAAGACAACTCCGCCGCCGAGCTGGCTGCGCGCAAGCTGAAACGCGAGCGCGAAACCAACGTGCAGACCTATATCCGAGACAATCTCGACCTGACGGAGAAGGGCTTTGAAGCTCAGGTCGCCGAGCTGGACGCGCAGGTCAAAGAGCTGGAGACCAAGCGCCCGGCGCTGAACCGCCAGTATCTGCTGGCCGCGGGCGCCTATCAGGCCGCCAACGCCCGCCTGGCCGCCGCCAAGGACGACGCCGCCAAAGCCGCTGCCTCGATGGAACGCGACATGCGCAGTGCCGAACACGAACGTCTCGGCTTTCAGCTCGATCATCTGCAGGGGCAGCTGGTGGTGCTTGCCGCGCACAAACGGCTGTGGACGCTGCGCTATGACCTGGCCCGCAACACCGTCGACCTGGCCCGCATCCCCGACACCGTCAAAGAATTGACCGCCGAAGAGCGCGCGCTGCGCGAAGAGCTGAACACCGCGCAGAAAGATCTGCTCAGCCTGCAAAGCCGGCATTCCAACGTCATGAAGCAGATCGACGCCGAAAATACCGATCCCAAGAGCCTGCCCGTGCTGCGCAAGCACCGTGTGGCGCTGCAGAACAGCCTCGACAGCTGTCTCACCTACGTCTCGGCGCTGCTCAGCATCAGCGCGCAGGAACGCGCCCTTATCGCTGAGCTGCAGCAAAAGTACAAGACCGTTTCTGTCTGGGAAAAGGCCCTCGTCTGGTGGCGCGATACCGGCTCCAATGTTCTCAACACCGAGCTGTGGCAAAGCGGCGGCTACGCCGTGAGATTGCGCGAGTTCCTCATTGCCCTCGCCCTGATCGTCCTGGGCAACTGGGGAGCGAGACGGGCCATCAGCATGCTCATCTGGCTGCTGGGCAAAAAGTTCACCATCGACGAAACCAGCGACCGTTCGCTGTCGCGACTGCTGTCGTATGCCGCCGGCATCGGCATCTTTTTAGGCGCTCTGCACATCGTCGGCATCCCGCTGACAGCCTTCGCGTTCCTCGGCGGCGCCATCGCCATCGGCATTGGATTCGGCACGCAGAACCTGTTCAAAAACCTCATGAGCGGCCTGCTGCTGATGCTCAAGCGCCCCTTCCGCCTCGGCAACGTCGTCGAAGTGGGCGGGGTCATCGGCAAAGTCAGCGACATCGGCATCAGCTCCACCGTGGTGCGCACGTTCGACGAGAAAGAAGTCGTCATCCCCAACAGCGAACTGCTCGAAAAGCAGCTCGTCAACTGGAGCCTGTCCGACCAGATGCAGCGCCGCCAGATCGACGTCGGCGTGGAATACGGCACCTCGCCCAAACTGGTGCGCGAGACGCTGCTTGCCGTACTGAAGCCGTTGCAGGAAGACAGCATGATCCTCAAAAAGCCCGAGCCCTGGGTGTGCTTCGCCAATTTCGGCGACAGCTCGCTCGACTTTACGCTCTACTTCTGGATCAACCAGCGCCGCGTCGCCGGCACCCGCATCGAATCGCAGGTGCGCGAAGACATCGTCACCGCCTTCGACGAAGCCGGCATCTCCATGGCCTACCCGCACATGGACGTGAATATGCTCAGGGCATCCGCGCCGCTGCCCGTTCCCGCAAGCCGCGACGACGACCATTCTCTGCAGGCGTGACATAGGCCGTGCTCCCGAACAGTCCTGCCCACAGGGCTGTTCGGGAAACCAAATTCGTACAGGAGCTGCTGTTTATGAAAAACAACCGCTGCGCGCTTATCGTGCTGCTGACACTTGCGCTTGCCCGCGCTTCGTGCGCGGCCGACGCCGTTTCGCTCATCACGGGCGGAACTGTGACGGAAGACACTGCTGTCTGGACCGCGTTTTCTCGATCTGCACTGGATACCGTCGTTTCGCCTTACCAGCCCAATCCCGACGCTGAAGCCTGCACCAGCCGCGCCGAAACGATCGGCAGGCAGCTCGATGACTGGAACAGGCTGAAAGACAGCCTGGCTGCTGCCCGCTTCGGCGTCAGCGAAGAGGCTGTCGCCCGCCGCAAGGAGACGCTTGCCGATCTGAAGCACGTCTATCCCGCCATCATCACCGCGTTGAAACGCAAAGCGCACATCGAAGCCATGCTGGCTGAGCGCAGAGCCGACATTTCCGCCCCCGAACTGACGCTGACGGAAAAGCCGCCCTACACGCTCAATTATTACAACGCCTATATCGACCACCTCGACGAACTGTCCGAACAGATGGACGATGCGCAGTACGACCTCGACCACACCGCTGCCGCCGCCCAGCACGCGCACGATCTGGTCAGCGAACGTGAAGCCGCTTGGCGTTTGGCCCGCGACATTCTGGCAAAAGGCGAGACGCCCCAGACACGATGGCAGATGATCGACGCCGCGTTTCTGCTGGAAGCCGCGCGTGCCCGATGCGTGCTCGCCGACCTCAAGCGCGGGAATGCCGCCACGGTGCTGGAAATCCGCAAACTGGCGCGCGACCGCTATACCCGCGTGCGGGCCTACATTCGCAGCAATCTCGATCTGGAAGAGAAAAGCTTCGAGAGACAGACCGCCGAGCTCGACGCCGCCGTGAAGGCGCTGGAAGACACGCGCGCGCAGCTGAACCTCAGCTACATCCACGCGCTGAACGAGCTTGAAGCCGCACAGATGCGGTATGCTTCCGCCCGAGGCGATGAGCGCGCCGCGGCGCTTATCGAGCGCGACCTGCGCGAGGACGAGCGTGACGCCGCCCGGAAGAAACTCGAATACCTGCAGGGACAGCTGAACATCCTTGCCGCCCGCAAGCGCGCGTGGACGCTTCGCTACGACATCGCCCGCGGCACTGCCGACCTTTCCGCTATCCCCGCTGCGGTGCACAACCTGAGCGACGGCGTGCGCTCGCTTGACGAGCAGCTTGCCGAGGTGCAGAAGGACATGCAGGTCAGCCAGGGACGGCTGTCTGCCGTGCAGAAGCAGATCGACGCCGGCGCTGCCGCCCCGGCCGTGCTGGACATGCTGGTCAAAGACCGGGCTTCGCTGCAGGCAGGCATTGACGACAGTCTTGCCTACTCGGCGCTCGTGTTCAGCACCAGAGCCCAGGAACGCGCCCTCATCGCCGAGCTTCAGGACAGGTATCAGACCGTTCCTCTGAAAGAAAAGCTGCGCGCCTGGTGGCAGACACAGGGCGAGCGGCTTCTCAGCACCGAACTGTGGCAAAGCGGCGGCTACGCCGTGCGCTTGCGCGAATTCCTGCTCGCACTCGCCCTCATCGTGCTGGGCAACTGGGGCACACGGCGCGCGTTCGCCATGCTGCTGTGGGTGCTGAGCCTGCGGTTCAGCATCGACGAGACGAGCCGGAAGTCACTGACACGTCTTTTCTCGTACCTGGCCGGCCTGATCATCTTTCTGGCTGCATTGCACATCGTCGGCATCCCGCTGACCGCCTTCGCCTTCCTCGGCGGCGCCATCGCCATCGGCATCGGCTTTGGCACGCAGAACCTGTTCAAAAACCTGGTCAGCGGCATCCTGCTGACGCTCAAGCGCCCGTTCCGCCTCGGCAACGTCATCGAAGTGGGCGACGTCCTCGGCTCCGTGTCCGACATCGGCGTCAGCGCTACGATCATCCGCACCTTTGACGGAAGAGACGTCATCATCCCCAACAGCGACCTGCTCGAAAAACAGCTGGTCAACTGGAGCCTTTCCGATCACCTGCTCCGCAGCAAGATCGAAGTGGGCGTGGAATACGGCACCTCGCCCAGACGACTGCGTGAAGTGCTTCTGGCCGTTCTCGACGCCAACAGGGACGTACTCAAATTCCCCGCGCCGACCGTGCGTCTGACCGGATACGGCGAAAGCGAGCTCGAGTTCGTCGTCACGTTCTGGGTCGACCAGCGTCAGGCCAGCGCCTACGGCGTAGCCTGTCAGCTGCGCGAAGACTTTCTCTACGCACTGGAAGACGCCGGCATCGAAATGGCCTATCCGCATATGGACGTGAACCTGCTCAAGCCCCAGACGCCTTCCGAGCCCGACGTTCACAGCGATCCAGCAATGCCTGTGTAGCGTTTGCAGCACTGCAAAACGAAAACGATCCGCACAAAAAAGGAGCTTCACCGCATTTTCCGCGATGAAGCTCCTTTTTGTAACTGTGTTCGCTGATCGTTTTCTACCGCCGCGCCAGAAGCGCCTTGCGGAGCATGTCGAGGGGGATGACGAGGAAGGCCAGCACGAAGCAGACGCCCCACGAAGCGGGCGTGAGCGGTTCGACGCTCAGAGGCGCGCCGCCGAAGGTGACGAAGATGAACTGCATCGCCAGGATGGCCAGCATGACGAGGATGAAGTTGACGTTGCGGCCCAGCCCCTCAAAGGGATTGATGTGCGAGGTGCGGGCATTGAAGCCGTTGAAGGTGATCGACATCATGAACGTGGCAAACAGCGCCGACTTTAAGTAGGTCGAGTCAACATCGCCGAACAGGGCGCGCACAGGCGGCACGAAGAGGATGGCGAGGCAGACAAAAGTGATATAGAGCGCACCGAGCAGGATCTGCGAGAACATCTTCCTGCTGACGATGCTCTCGTTGCGGGGGATGGGCTTCTCGCGCATGTACTCGCGCAGGGCCGGCTCGCTGCCGAAGGCGATGGCGGCCAGAGTATCCATGGCCAGGTTGACGAGCAGCAGCTGGATGACGGTCATCACCACGTTCTCGCCCATCAGCGGACCGAGGAAGCAGATGAGCACGGCAGCGACGTTGACGGTGAGCTGGAAGATGAGGAACTTGCGGATGCTCTTGAACATCGTGCGGCCGTAGAGGATGGCTTTTTCGATCGAGAGGAAGTTGTCGTCGAGGATGGTGATGTCGCCGGCTTCCTTGGCAACTTCGGTGCCGCTGCCCATCGCAAAGCCGACGTCGGCCTTTTTCAGCGCGGGCGAGTCGTTGACGCCATCACCGGTCATGCCGACGACAAGGTCAAGCTCCTGCGCCAGGCGCACAAGGCGGCTCTTGTCGGCGGGCAGGGCGCGGCTGACGACGCGCAGACGCGGAAGGATGGCCTTGATCTCGTCGTCGCTCATGGCTGCCAGTTCCGCAGATTGAAGGGTCACGTCGTCGCCGCTGGAGATCAGTCCAGCTTCTTTGGCGATGGCTACGGCCGTTTCCTTGCGGTCGCCGGTGACCATCACGACCTGGATGCCCGCACTGCGAACTTCACGGATGGCGTCCACGGCCTCTTTGCGCACGTTGTCGCGGATGCTGATCACGCAGACCAGCGTCAGGTCGCCGTCCACGCTGCCGCGGGTCATCGCCACAGCGAGCAGACGCATGGAACGAGCAGCCTGAGCGTCCATGTAGCCGGTGATCTCGTCCTTCGAGGGCATCGGCACGGCATTTCCGTTTTCGTCAAGGCACGTCGTGCAACGGGCGATGATCTTCTCGGGCGCGCCTTTGATGTAGGTCACTTCAGCCCCGTCACGCGAGATCGTGACGCTGGAGAACTTCTTGAACGAGTCGAACGCATCAAAGCGGCGCACGTCACGCTTCGTCAGCGCCGTCACAGCATTGCTGCCGGCGAGGAAGGACATCAGGGCACGGTCAGTGCTGTTGCCGCCGACGACGGCTCCGTCGCTGCTGAGGTTGGAGCTGTTGTTGACGCCCGTGCCGGCCACGAAATGCGGCAGCAGCGGCGCCGGCAGGTCGCTCAGCGATGAATAGCTCTGCATCCCGCCGGTGACGATCTCGACTACGGAAAGGCGGCCTTCGGTGATCGTTCCGGTCTTGTCGCTGAACAGCAGGCTCAGGCTGCCGGCCGTCTCCAGACCGTTGATCTTGTGAACGAGCACGTTGTCCTTCGCCATCTTCAGGCTCTGGAACGAGACAAGGATCGAGGTGAGCATGGGCAGACCTTCGGGCACAGCACAGACGATGATCGTCACAGCGACGGTGACAGCGTCGAGCAGCAGCCTCACCCAGCCGTAGGCATTTGCAGGCAGCGTGCCGGTAAAGAAGGTCCGCGCCAGGATACCGGCGATGATGCAGAGAGCGCCGATGTAGCCGAAGCGCGAGATCTGTCCGGCCAGCGCGGCCAGCTTGACCTGAAGCGGCGTCGCGCGCGTCTCCTCCTGCACTTCGAGGGCCAGGCGGCCGAACAGCGTGCGGTCACCGACTACCTTCGTTTCCATATAGGCCTCGCCGCCGCACACGACCGTGCCGCGATAGGCGTAACTCTTGTTGAGCAGATCGTTTGTATCGTACGACTCGCCCGCTTCGCAGGGGCGCTTTTCGGCCTCCTCAGTCTCGCCGTTCAGCGCGGCCTGATCGACGCGGATATTGCCGCTGACGATCTCGCCGTCGGCGCAGATGCGGTCGCCCGCCTGCAAAAAGACGATGTCGCCGGTGACGACCTCAGAGGCATGGATGGACTCCAGACGGCCCTCGCGAATGACCTTTGCCGTTTCCTTTGCTTCTTCCTCAGCCTTCAGGGCCGAGGCCTTGCCCTCCTGCTTGCACTCGCTGACCGACGCCACGCCGTTGGCGATGAGGATCGCGACAAGGATCCCGACCGGCTCAAACCACTCCGCCTGCCCCAGAGAGAACAGGATGACCTGGACGACGAGCGCCACGAGCAGGATCATGATCATCGGATCTTTAAAGCCCTTGAGAACTTTTTTCCACAGCGGCTCGGGCGGGATATGCGTCAGTGCGTTGCTCCCGTACTGGGCGCGGCTCTGCTCAACTTGCTGCGCCGTTAAACCTTTCAATTCCGTCAATGCTCTTTCTCCTTTTGCGCTCCTGAAACTCTCCTGCCGATGCGGCGAAGGCTCGAATGATTCTTAAATATCGGAACGCTTTCTCAAATTTAACCTAACGTGCGCTCTTTGTCAACGCAAGCACAACGCTGTGCTCTCATGTGTTCCGCTTCGCACGTACGAAAAGAACAAAAATCTCCGTCTATAGCAATCAGAAAAAATCAATCGTATTTTATACTTTATTTTTACAGCACAGCCGCGATGCCTTGTGTCTTTTTCCCTTTCTGAGCAAGCTGAAGAGGGAGTTTTTTCACAAAAATGATTTGACAGAAACTTTTGATAAGCTATAATTTGAGTTATCAGGAACGAATATCCAGCTTTCATACGAAAGCTTTCAGGAGGTATGCATCATGGGTCTGCGTTTTCGCAAGAGTATTCCGATCATCCCGGGACTGGTGACGCTGAACATCAGCAAGACCGGCGTCAGCTTCACGCTCGGCCCCAAGGGGAAGAGCATCAGCGTCGGCACAGGCGGCGTTTATGGCAATATCGGCCTCGGCAAGGGCATGAGCTACCGCAAAAAACTGACCGACCTGCTGCCCAAGGGTGAGGGCACGACGAAGTTCAAGAAATATTTAAGATATGTCCTCATGGGCGTCATCGCTCTTTATGTGCTTTACCAGTACGCCGGGCCGTTTATCGGCAGGCTGTTCGGCGCAGCTGCAAAGTAAATTTAAACGAAAGAGGGAGTTTGCGTATGAAGAAGTTCAACCGTTTCGTTGTCGCCGCTCTGATCGCCGCCATGCTGAGCACGACCGTCGCTGCGGCCTATGCCGCCAGCATCAAGGAAGTCGTTCAGGAAAAGGTGAAGGACACCGCCAAGGAAAAGGCGAAGAACGAGATCAAGGAAAAGGCGAAGGAGTACGTCAAGGAGAAGGCCGAGGAGTACATCGAAAACCGCAAGGCCAAGAAGGAAGCCGAGAAGCAGGCCGCCCTTGAAGAGGAAAAGCGCAAGGAAGAAGAGGCCAAGGCCGCCGAAGAGGCAAAAAAGGCCGTCTACATCTCAAAGGCCGGCAAGAAGTACCACACCAAGGACTGCCGCTACACGGGCAAGAGCAGCAAGAAGGTCACCCGCGCGGAAGCCATCGAAATGGGCAAGAAGCCCTGCAACACCTGCCACCCCGACGGCAAATAATTTTTCTCGTCAGCAAAAAACGCCCCAGTCTCAGCGCAGACTGGGGCGTTTTTTTGCGCGCGGCAAACTTGACGCGCTTCAAATCGGGTTATATAGTTGAGGCACATTTGTGAACCCATTCGCTCTGCTTTGTGCGGAGCGCACCTATTCAGGGAGGTTTTGTCATGGACGAGCAGCTGAAGGGCATTTTCGCGTCGCACGAAAAGGAATTTGAAAACATCAGCGACCAGATCTGGGACTTTGCGGAATACCGCTTTGTCGAGTTCAAGTCGGCCGAGCTTCAGGCCAAATTCTTTGAGGATCACGGCTTCAAGGTCACGCGCAAGATCGGCGGCATCGAGACGGCTTTCAAGGCTGAATGGGGCACGGAAGGCCCCGTTATCGGTTTTCTCGGCGAATACGACGCGCTTCCAGGCCTCAGCCAGAAAGCCGACTGCGCGCAGGAAACGCCCGTCACGCCCGGCGCGTGCGGCCACGGCTGCGGACATCACCTGCTCGGCACCGGCTGCATGGAAGCCGTCTGCGCGCTTGCCGAATATCTCCAAAAGACTGGCGAAAAGGGCCGCATCGTCTACTTCGGCTGTCCCGCCGAGGAAAGCGGCGCCGGAAAGGCGTTCATGGTCCGCGAAGGCTGCTTCGACGGCGTCGATTTCTGCCTGGCCTGGCATCCCTACACCTTCAACGGCCTCATGGCACGCTCGCTGGCCAACGCCCGCGTCATCTACAAGTTCACCGGCCGCGCTGCGCACGCCGCCGCCATGCCGGAAAAAGGACGCTCGGCGCTCGACAGCTGCGAGATCATGAGCGTCGGCGTCAACTATCTGCGCGAACACGTCTCCACCGACGTGCGCATGCACTACGCTTATCTCGACGCGGGCGGCACCGCTCCGAACGTCGTCCAGCCGCACGCTGCCGTGCTTTACGCCCTGCGCGCTCCCGAGTCGGACCAGGTACAGGAGGTATATGAGCGCGTCTGCGATGTCGCCAGAGGCGCAGCGCTGATCTGCGGCACCAGCGTCGAAGAACAGGTCGTCAGCGCCTACGCCAGCACGCTGCTGCCCGCAGCTCTGCGCGATGTCGCTTTCCGCTGCCTGAAGGAAGAAGCATCGGGCGTTACTTACACGCCCGAAGAGCTGGAGTACGCTCGCAAGTTCGTCGCCGTCGGCTCGCAGCCGAACGCCAAAGACCCCATCGACACGCATGTGGAAGATCCTGCCGAGGCAAAGATGGGCGGCTCCACCGACGTGGGCGACGTCAGCTGGGTCGTGCCCACCGTCGGCGTCTACGCCGTCACCTACGCCGCAGGAACGGTCATGCACGGCTGGACAGCCGTAGCGCAGGGGCGCAGCAGCATCGCCAAGAAGGGCATGCACACCGCCGCACGCACGATGGCGGCCATCACGCTCGAACTGCTTCGCAAGCCTGAGCTCCGCGAGCAGGTCAAAAAGGACTTTGAGACGGTCAAGAACGGCCGCATCTACAAAACGCTCATCCCCGACTCGATGAAGCCGGGCATGTTCTGATCACTGTGCGCATCTTCAGGCGGATCAGCTTCGATCCTGACAAGCTGCTCAGGCAGACGCGCATCTGCCGTTTCACCGCAGCGCTTCTGCTGATCCTGATGTTTGCCGCAATCAGTCCAGCGCCGCTGAGCGGGGTGTTCCTGGCCGCCGGCATCGTGCGGCTGGGGCCCGCGTTCACCGGACGTTCTGCCGCGCTCAGGCTCCTTGCGCTGGGTTCGCTGGCGGCGGGAACAGCGCTTCGGCAGTCTGTTTCACCGATAACGGTGCTGAATGCCTACCTGCTGCTTTCCGCCGCGTGCAAGGGCGCCGAATGGTACAGAGTGCGCGAGCTGACGGGCGCGCTGTATCTGCTCTTCGGCGGGCTGTTCGATGCGTTTTTGAGTTTCAGGCTCGGTGGCATGGTCATCCCGCTTTCGCCAAGGCAGATCCTTGCACTCCACCTGCTCGCTTCCGCCGGCACAGCATGCGCCGTATCCTGCGGCTACGCCCGCCTCGAACGCATCATGCGAGGTGCTGTCCGTCCCCGCGGGGAAGCGTCCGAACAGGATGAACTATAAAAGTATCTTCAGCCGCACAACTTATACTGTTTTATAGCGCCATCAGGCGCGTCGAAAAACGCATGAGACGGCGTGGCGCCGGTAAGGCGCCGACTGCCGCGCCCGACTTTGCGACGCGAAGCTAGTCCTTTAGGGGCGCGGCCTCGCGATGAGCTTTTTAATCGCGAAATAGTATTTCGCGCATTAGTAATAGCAGCAAGAACACAGCGCCCCCGAAAAAGCCCTTTGCGGCTTTTCGGGGGCGCTGTGTTTTTCGATATGAATCAGTTCAGCGGCAGCAGTTTCTGATAGTCCTTCTTCGGCATGAGGATCTCGCGCGCTGCGCGGATGAAACGTTCCAGATCTGTCATGGGCCTCAGCGCAAGCGCAAAGTGCGCGCCGTCGACGCAGGGTTCGATGATGATGCTGCGGCGGTTGAGCTGCGAAACCAGATCAGTCACGGTGACATCGTCGCGCTCCAGGCTGCACAGCACCCAGTTGGCGTCGCTCGGCAGGGGGCGCAGTCCGGAGATGCGCCGCAGCCGGCCGATCAGCTTGTTGCGCAGATCACTGATGCAGTCGACTGTATCACCGCGAAATCCCATCAGCCCCTCCAGCGGAGCTGTCAGGCACGCGGCTAGAGGCGCAAGGGCGGGATGGAACTGGCGAGACCTGACCTCGCTCAGCCACGGTGCGCCGCCGACGGCATAGCACAAAGGACAGACCGCCAGCGACAGCGAGGCCGTGAACGAGCGGATCAGCGCGGCACGCTGCACATAGCGCACACCCGACCACACGGAATTGACGATACCGCCGTAGGTAAAATCGAGCATGCTCTCGTCGATGATCAGCCAGCCGCCGCGCGACGCCCATTCATCAACCTCTTCAAGCAGGTTCCCCGGCGGCACCAGGCCGCCCGAAGGAAAGGCAGGGTTCCCCATCAGCAGCAGGTCACAGCCGTTCAAGGCCGCTTTCAGTTCGCCGGGCGCAAAGCGAAAATTATGCCGCGGCGACAGCTCCCATCGGCACGCTTCGACGCCCGCCTGCTTCAGCGCCCGCTCGTACGAAGGCGGACACGGCGTGGGCAAAAGCGCCTTTCGCGCTCCAGAAGCCGCTGCCAGCAGACAGATCAGCTCTTCCTCAACGTGAGAGACGGCGATCTGCGCCACAGCAGCGCGATGCCTCTGCCCAATCATCTCCCGCAGCGACGAAAAATCCTCGTCGAACGGTTCGGGAACGCCCTCCTCGATCCCATGCTTCAGCGCGTCCCGCACGCTCTCGGGCATTCCCAGCGGATTGACCAGCCGTCTGAAATCGATCAGATTTTTCATCAGCGTTCCCCCCTTTCGGCTCAGCCGCAAAAATTCACAGCTATCAGTATACCCGAAAACGAGACTTTTGTCAGAAAATTTTTCAAAGCGTTTTTCTAAATTTTTCGACTTGTCCTGCGCAGTTCCATAAAACACGGGGACCGAAACACCGTTGCGGCGTTTTCGGTCCCCGTGCGTTCACGGTTACTTTTTCAGCAGCGCGCCGCCGGTGCGCGTCTTCTGCACGACGCCGGCTTTCAAGGCAACGGCGCCGCTGACGATCACGTGCTCAATGCCGAGCGGCGGCCGCACGGAGTCGGTAAACTCGGAGGCGTCAGTCACGGCGTTCCAGTCAAATACGGTCAGATCAGCGGCCGCGCCCTCACGGATGACGCCGCGGTCGTTCATGCCCAGCACCGAGGCCGGCAGCCCCGTCATCTTGTACACCGCGTCTTCAAGCGGCATCAGCGCGTGCTCGCGCACGGTGCGCAAAAAGCGCGGGAAGGTGCCGAAGCTGCGCGGATGCGGATTGGTCGCGGTGATCGAACGGTCGAACGAGAAGCCGTACCCGTCGGAGCCGACGGAGATGCGCAGATCCTTCATGATGTTCAGCACGTCGGGCTCGCTGATGCAGAAGTAGATGCAGGCAACGGAACCGCGGCAGTCGGCAAGGACTTTCATCACGGCGTCGACAGGTTCGAGGCCGAGCATGGCGGCGATCTGCTCCACCGTCTTGCCCTCCCACTCCGGATGCATCCCGTGCGTGCCCGACACCATCACGCATGAGGGGCCGCCGCGATTGTCCATCTCGCGAGCCGTCGCGTCCTTCAGCTCCTTCGTCGGAGCGCCGACGCGCTCCACCAACGCGCCGATGCCGCCGTCGTGCGCCCAGCCGGGCAGCAGCGCCGTCATCGACGTCGACGTGGCCGTGTAGGGATACTGATCGCAGTTGATCCTCAGCCCCTCGGCACGGGCCGACTCGATCTTTTCAAGCAGCTCGGCCGACCTTCCCCACTGCGGCTTGCCCATCAGCTTGAGGTGCGAGATCTCCAGATGCACGCCGGATTTCCGCGTGATGTCGATCATCTCGTCGACGGCTTCGAAGATTCGCGGGCCCTCGTTGCGCATGTGCACGGTCAGGAGCGCGTCGTGCTCTGCCAGCACTTTACTCAGCTCGACGAGCTCTTCGCGCTTTGAGAAGGAGCTGGGCGGATATATCAGGCCAAGCGACATGCCGAACGCGCCTTCGTCAAGCTCGCGCACAAGACGGTCTTTGAGCTGTTCCATCTCATCTGGCGTCGGATCGCGGTCGACAAAGCCCATCACCGCGCCGCGCAGCGTGCCGTGACCGACGAGAAGACCATAGTTGATGGCCGTACCTTTTGCCGCCACTCGCGCAGCGTAGTCGGCAACAGAGTGCATGCCCTTGATCGACAGGCCGCGGCGGGGCAGCTCGAGCTCGCTGAAGAAGTATTCGCTGATGGCGTTATTCGTCTGAGGCGTGCTGGGAACGATCGAGATTCCGCAGTTGCCCGTGATCTCGGTGGTCACGCCCTGCGCCAGCTTGCTCTCGGGCTCGTAGTCGACGAGCGGACAGGCGTCGGAATGCGAGTGGATGTCGATGAATCCGGGCGAGACGACTTTGCCCGCCGCGTCGATCACCGTTTTCGCCTCGCCGGCGATCTCCGGGGCAACGGCAGCGATTCGTCCGTCCGCCACCGCCACATCGGCCTTCCGCGGCGCGCTCCGCACCCCGTCGACGACCGTTCCGTTCTTGATGATGAGATCATACATCGTTGATGAGCTCCTTTCGCAGAGGGCAAAATCCCCGCTGATAAGATGCGATGGTGCAAACTTCACTTCTCAGTATAGTAATTTTATATTTTTCTGTCAATGAACGGAACAGGATCATTCAAAATGACTCCTTGCAGGAATAATACTTAGAGCGTATAATAACAATACTTAAGCTTATCAGCTTGTTAATGTTTTTATCGAAGGACGTTTGTCTTTGCCTCAGGGCAAGGGCTGAAACGCCATATATTCTATAAGAAAAAGGAGTGGATGTTTCATGTTGTTCGGTCTGTCGCCCATTTGGGGGCTTCTGCCCCTGCTGCTGTACATTGTGCTTGCGTTCAAAAAGGGAATGCATCCTCTTGTGAACGTCGCCGTATGCGTCCTGTTCGGCGCGATCCTGACAAAACAGCCGCTCGGTTCGCTGGGCGCAGTGATCTCCAAGAGCATGGGCTCGTTCCTCGCGCTCGTCGGACTGATCATCATGCTCGGCGCAGGACTGGGCGTCGTGCTCCGCAAGACGGGAGTCGCCGACAACATCGTCAACATCCTCATGCGCCGCATCGGCGTCTCAACGCAGAAGCGCGCCATCATCGCCACGATGGTCTGCTCAGTCGTGCTCGTCACGCTGCTTGGCACGCTCGCCGGCGCAAACGCGATCATCGCCCCGATCGTCATCCCGCTCGTCGCCGCCGTGGGCATCTGCCCCTCGACGCTTGCCGTGATCTTCCAGGGCGCCGGTCAGACGGGCCTGTTCCTCAGCCCGTTCAGCCCGCCCATGGTCACCCTGATGGGCATCAGCGGCCTCAGCTATCCGCAGATTTTGCTCTGCGCCGGTCTTCCCATCTCGATCATCATGTGGATCGGCGTGTACTTCACAGCGCTGAGCATCCAGAAGCATGCTGACGGTTCCGAAAAATTCGAAGGCTCGGCCGAAGCTCCCGCCGACTACACGCCGACGCCCGCCGCGTCGCGCGCCACTGCCGCCTTCCTGATCACGATGGCGCTGCTGGTCGCTTACGGCATCTACGCCAAGGGCGGCGCTTCCTACGTCATCATCGTCATGCTCACCGCCGCGATCGTCACCGGCGTGGCCGGCGGTCTGTCGCTGGGCGCGATCTTTGATGCGATCATGGAAGGCTGCGGCAAGATGTTCTGGCTGTACTTCATGTTCCTGCTGTTCAATCCGTTCCTCGATTTTGTCGTCAAGTCCGGCGCGTTCGGCGCGCTCGTCGATCTTCTCAAGCCCTACCTGCAGAGCACGGGCAAGCTCGGCTTCTCGCTGCTCACGGGCGCGATCGGCGTGTTCGGCATCAACGGCGCGGCCGTCGCTCAGGCGATGATGATGAACGAGATGTTCGCGGGCTTCCTTCAGCCGCTTGGCATTTCCATGCAGCTGTGGGTGCTGATCGTGCTCGTCGGGCATCAGATCACCTCGTTCGCCTACCCCGGCCTCGACATGCTGGCGCAGATGGGTCTTGCCCATGCCAAGGACGTGAAGCCGATGCTCAAGCTGGCGTACTTCGCGATCATCCCCGGCACGTTCCTTGCCATTGCGATCGGCAGCTTCCTGCTCTAGCGTGAGGCGCTCCCCATGGACAAGCATATCCCGCAGAACGCGATCTATGAGATCCTGTCCGGGCTCAAAGGCACTATCGGGCTCTTTATCGAGCTGCTTGAGACAGGTGAAAAATTCGAGATCAATCCCGATCTGGTGTTTCCCTCGGCAAGCGTGATCAAGATCCCAATGCTGGCGCTGCTGCTCAAGGACATTCGCGAGGGCAAAGCCGACTGGAACGCACCGCGCACTGTCGCGGCAAACAACCGCGTGGGCGGCACGGGCATCCTTGCCTGTCTCGATCAGAGCTACGCGCCTTCACTGAAGACGCTGGCGTTTCTGATGATCACGCTGAGCGACAACACGGCGACGAACGAGATCATGGACCTGATCGGCATCGAACGCTTCAACGAGTTCTGGAAGGCGCAGGGCTATGAGCATATCTCGCTCGGGCGCAAGATGCTGGACTTTGAGGCAATCAAACAGGGGCGCAACAACTACATGTGTGCCGGCGAAGCAGGACGTCTGCTTTCCCGTATTGCCCGAGGCGAATGCGGCCATCCCGAAGACTGCGAGACGATCCTCGACTTCATGGCCCATCAGCAGTGCATCAACAAGCTGCCCTCGCTGCTTCCCGCGATCCCCTCGTGGGCAAGCGCCGAAGAGCGCGCGCATCTGAAGCCGGGCACGGTGCTCGTCGCCAACAAGACGGGCGACCTCACGGGCATCCAGCACGACGTGGGCGTTTTCACGCTGCCCGACGGCCGCCGCTATGTGATCGCGATGTTCACCGGCGGGCTTGAAAATGACCGCTGCGGCATCGAAGCGATCGCCCGCGTGTCTCGCGCCGTGTACGACGCCGTGAAATAAGCACAATCAATACCGATTTTTTCATATCATTTGCATAAAAAGCACGCCGCCTCGTGACCATGCGGAGCGGCGTGCTTTTTGCACTTTTCAGGTCTTGATTTTTATTTTACACAATCAAAACACAGTGTTATAATTTACGCAAGCGCGAAAATTGATTTCACAAATTTGTGATACATATATTCGCGCAAATTTCGAAGGGGGTTTGAAGCATGAGCAACAATGAACAGAGTTCTGCGCTGAAGGTCCACAAGCTAACGTTCTGGGAAGCCGCAATGATCGTGGTCGGAGCGAACATCGGCTCCGGCATCCTGGGGCTGGCTTATTCCAGCCGCAAGGCCGGCTGGCCGATCCTGCTGATGTGGCTGATCATCGCCGGAGTGTTCACGACGTTCTCGATGCTCTACGTGGCTGAGACGGCGCTGCGCACGAACAAGCCGCTGCAGCTGCCTGGTCTGGCTGAGCGCTACGTAGGCAAGCTGGGGGCGCTCCTCGTCTTCATCTCCGTCGCAGCCAACTCGATCGGCTGCATGATCGCCTACATGACCGGCAGCGGCCGCATCCTCGCCGCAATGCTGGGCATCCCCAATCAGATGGGCAGCCTTATCTTCGCCGTGCCCGCGATCATCGTCGTCTGGCTTGGCCTGAAGGCCACCGGCGTGGCTGAGAAGATCATCAGCACCGGCATGATGGTGATGGTCGGCGTGATCATCGCCGCCTCGTTCCTTTCCGACAAGGCCAATGTGAGCGGCGCGATCTACACCAACTGGACCTACGCGGTGCCCGTCTTCAACGTCGCGATCTTCTGCTACATCGCGCAGTACGCCGTGCCCGAGATGGCACGCGGCCTGCGTCACGATCCCAAGAAACTGGCTCCCGCCATCGTCATGGGCATGTTCCTCACGGCTGTGCTGCTGGCGCTGGTGCCTCTGGCCGTGATCTCGCTCACCGGTCCTGAAAAGGTCACCGAAGTGGCGACGATCGCCTGGGGCGACGCGCTTGGCAAGTGGGCGTTCTTCGTCGCCAACATCTTCGCTCTGTGCGCCATGATGACGTCCTACTGGGCCGTCGGCGGCAGTTTCCTCACCAACATCGTCGACATGTTCCACTTCAAGGATGAGACCAACTTCTTCACTCGCCTCGTCTCCGTCATCCTCGTCTGCGTGCCTCCGTTCTATCTGGCCTACAGCGGCATGGTCGGCTTTGTTGACGCCATCTACCTGGCCGGCACCTTCGGCGGCGTCATCATGTCCATCCTGCCCGTGATGATGCTGCGCGGCGCCCGCGAATCGGGCGACGTGGAGCCTGAGTGGAAGTGCGGCTGGTACAGCGCCGGCTGTGTGCAGACGCTGCTCATCGTCCTCTTCTGCGGCGCGGCCGTGTACGCCATCTTCGACCTTCTGGGCATGCTGCCCAAGGCCTGGTAAAGCTGGTGGACGAACATGCAGGTCTTCGCGAAAGACAAGGTCATTTTCTCGTTCAATCAGACCAATAAGCCCGTCTACTTCGTCGACGACGGCGAGATCTTCACCGTCGAGACCGACGACTGCTACAGCGGACAGATCAAGAACGAAACGATCAAGCGTCCCGATATCGACATCTCGATCATGGACTGCTCCGTCGGCCCGATCTACGTGAACGGCGCCGAACCGGACGACGTGCTCTGCGTCGAGATCCTCAAGATCGACTTCGCGCCTCAGGGCGTGATGGTCACGTCGAAGGGCCTGGGCGTGCTCGGCGAGAAGATCACCGAGCCGAACACCAAGATCATCCCGATCTCGGGCGGCTACGCGCACTTCGCGCCGGGGATCGACCTGCCGCTGACGCCGATGATGGGCGTGATCGGCGTGGCGCCGCGCTCCGGCGACATCCATTGCGCTGTTCCCGGCGACCACGGCAGCAACATGGACACCAAAATCATCACCGTCGGCAGCAAGGTGTATCTGCCCGTCGCCGTCAAGGGCGCGCTTCTGGCCGTCGGCGACCTGCACGCCTGCATGGGCGACGGCGAGCTGAGCGGCACCGGCATCGAGACGGCCGGCAAGATCCTCATGAAAGTGACCGTGCTCAAGGGCACGCGTCTGGAGCGTCCCATGGTGGAGACGGCCGACAGCATGTACACGATCGCTTCGGCAGCCGACTTCAAGGAAGGCGTCCACGCCGCTGTCGAGGACATGGTGAACTACCTGATGAAGAAGACCGGACTGAGCTTCCCTGACGCCTACCGTCTGCTCAGCGCCACCTGCGACATCCAGGTCAGCCAGGTCGTCAACGATCTGCACACCTTCCGCGTCCGCGCGCCCAAGGTCTTGCTCCATCTGGGCGGGATCTAAGCAGCTGATTCATACTAGTTTTCGTTAAAACGGCTGACGCTCTTCTAGCCGTTTTATAGCGCCGTAAGGCGCGTCGAAAACTGCATGAGACGGCGTGGCGCCTGTAAGGCGCCGACTGCCGCGCCCGTTTGAGGCGCGGCCTCGCGATTGGCTTTTTAATCGCGAAAGAGTATCAGATCTGACGCAAAGCCACAAAGGAATAACGTAAACACGCCGCGCGGCGGATGATGTTTCTTGTGGAACATCTTCGCCGCGCGGCCTTTTTTGTGCGAAGAGCATCTTCTGTTTTCATTTGCCGTGATATAATGACAATTACGGAAACTCCGATAAAATACGCCATCTTCTGCGAAACGCTGCCCGAGGGGCTTCTCCAACGTACGGTGAGTACGCCTAGATGCGCCCCTTCCGGACAGGTTTCTTCGGCTCTGGCGCATTTCTCAGGTTTCCTGTACGCTGGTCAAAGACAGAAAAATGGAATGAAATCCGCGCTTCCTAATAATAATGTCATTTTACGATCTCTTTGTGTCTTCGGGCCTTCGGGCCTTTGGGCCTTTGGGTCAGCTTTAATTTGTCTTTCTCAGGAGGTCCCCCATGGACAACTATCTGCCGTATATCACGGCCTTGTGCTCATTCGGCGCACTGATCGCCTGCGTCGTCTTCATCTACGTGCAGAAGCGCGGGCGCATCGCCACGGAAGACCTGCTGATGGAACTTCTCCAGCAGGAACTTTCGGACCAGAGCGAGGAAGCGCTGCGGCGCAATTCAGAGATGCGGCGCGAGCTGAACGAAACGCTGCGGGGGCTCACATCCAATCTGACGGAATCGGTGCGTGTCATCGGCGACCTTCAGGCCGACCGCATCGAACGCCTCGAACGGCGCAGCGGCGACCTCAACGCCGCCGTCGACTCGCGCCTTGAGCGGATGCGCGCCGATCTCGCCGCGATGCGGACGGAAAACGCCGCACAGCTTGAAAAGATCCGCGAAAACGTCGAAACGAGACTTCAGGAGAGCATCGAGCGCCGCCTTGGCAGCTCGTTCAGCCTTGTGCAGAAGCAGCTTGAGGCCGTTCAGTCGGGCCTCGGCGAGATGCGCAGTCTGGCCGCCGGCGTTGGCGACCTGAAAGCCGTGCTGTCGAACGTCAAGGTGCGCGGCACATGGGGCGAAGTGCAGCTGCGCGCCATCCTCGAGCAGATCCTCTCGCCTGAGCAGTATGCCGCCAACGTCGCCGTGCGGCCCGACAGCCTCGAACGCGTCGAGTTCGCCATCCGCCTGCCCGGCGACGGCGAAACGCCCGTGTGGCTGCCCATCGACAGCAAGTTCCCGCTCGAAGACTATCACCGCCTCTGTGACGCCTCCCGCCAGGGCGACGAACAGGGTGCCGCGGCCGCGCGGGCGGCGCTGTTCAAAGTACTCGACAGCGAGGCGAAGGACATCTCGTCCAAATACGTGGTGCCGCCGCACAGTACCGACTTCGGCGTTCTCTTCCTGCCCGTTGAGGGGCTGTACGCCGAGGTCATGCGCGATCCCGTCGCGGCCGAGACGCTGCAGCGCAAATACCGCGTCGTCGTCGCCGGACCGTCAACGCTCGCCGCCCTGCTCTCCAGCCTGCGCATGGGCTTCCGCACGCTCGCCATCCAGCGCCGCGGCAGCGAAGTGTGGGACATCCTCGCTCTCGTGCGTACCGAGTTCGGCCGCTTCGGCGAGGCGCTGGAAAAAGCACGCCGCCAGCTCGCCACCGCCGCCGCCTCGATCGAGGAGACCGGCCGCCGCACCCGCGTCCTGCGCCGCCGCCTCGACGCCGTCGAGCAGCTTGCCGACGCCGATCATTTTGCCCTCCGCGGCGAAGAAGGAACGGTCGCCGAAGAGCCGCCGGATCACGAATAATACTCTTTCGCGATTAAAAAGCCAATCGCGAGGCCGCGCCCCCAAACGGGCGCGGCAGTCGGCGCCTTACAGGCGCCACGCCGTCTCATGCGTTTTTCGACGCGCCTGGCGGCGCTATAAAACGGCTAATAATACGTTAGCCGTTCTAACGAAAAACAGTATAATTGCTGTCATCAAAAAAACGGTATCCCGCCGCAGCGGGATACCGTTTTTGTATGCGGATATTTACTTGCCGATGCAGAACTTGCCGAAGATCTCGTGCAGCAGGTCTTCGCTGCGGTCGCCGCCGGTGATGCGCGACAGGGCCTCGCGGGCGTCGGAGATGCAGCCGGAGACGACCGCCTGACCGAGCGAAGCGCGCACGGCGGCAAGAGCGCTGTCAAGGCTGGCGAGCGCCGCGCGCAGCTCTTCGACCTGGCGCGTGCTGGCGTTCAGCCCCGTGTCAAGCGCGCCGGAGCCGGAGATCATGCCGGTGAGGGATTCTTTAAGTTCGTCCAGCCGCAGTCCCTTGGACGACGACACGGGAATGACCGTGCTGGCCGGGATGAGCGCGGTGAGCGAGGCGGTGCTGATCTTCTGCGGCAGATCGGCCTTGCTGAGCACGACGATGTGCGGCGTGTCGGCCATTTCGAGAACGCGGTCCACGTCTTCCTGATGCAGGTCGTCGCTGCCATCGATGACCCAGACGCGCACGTCGGCCTCACGCATGGCGTCGCGGGCGCGCTGCACGCCGATGGCCTCCACTTCGTCGTGAAAGTTCTCGGTGATGCCGGCAGTGTCGACGAGGCGGATGGGAATGCCGCGCCACGTCATCACCGCTTCGATGATGTCGCGGGTGGTGCCGGGGATGGAGGTGACGATGGCTCGCGACTCCTTCACCAGCGCGTTGAGCAGCGACGACTTGCCGGCGTTGGGCCGGCCGACGATGGCGACGCGGATGCCTTCGCGCAGGATGACGCCGGAAGCGCAGCGCTCCAGCAGCTCGGCAAGCGATTCGCGCACCACTTCCAGGCTGCCGGAAAGTTCCTCGTCGGGCACATAGGGCACGTCCTCCTCTGGAAAGTCCAGCCCCACTTCGATCTGCGCCCCCAGCTCGGTGAGCTCGTCATACACTTCGGTGACAGCGCGCGTCAGTTCACCGTCGAGCGTGCGGCTGGCAGCACGCAACGCTTCGTTGCTGCGCGCCTGGATGAGCGCGCCGACAGCCTCGGCCTGAGAGAGGTCGAGACGGCCGTTCTCGAAGGCGCGGCGGGTGAACTCGCCCGGCAGCGCCATCCTCGCGCCGCCGGCGATCAGCAGTTCAAGGCAGCGCTGAGCGGCGAGGCTGCCGCCGTGGCAGTGCAGCTCGACGAGATCTTCGCCGCTGTAGCTGTGCGGAGCGCGGAACGGCAGGACCAGGATATGGTCGATCACCTCGCCCGCCTCGTCCAGCAGCGTGGCGTTGCGGGCAAAGCGAGGCTTCAGCGGCGCGTTACTGGCCAGACGCACCTGACGCTGGGCGATCTTCCACGAATCAGGACCGGAAAGACGCACGATTGCGATGCCGCTGTTTCCCCATGCAGTCGAAATTGCCGCGATCGTATCTCCAAACACTGCGGTCACCTCCGTAAACGGTTGCTCTTTCGAGCTCAAAGCGCTGACTTCTTTATGTTTTATTATACCAGAACTTTCTCAGTTCAGCGCTTCGGCGATGAACCGGGCAAAAAAGCGGCTCACAGCGAAGCGGCTGGACGAGAAGGAATGATCGTCAGACAGCACAGATGTGCGGCACAGCGCCGACGAAGAGCGCGCTTCCAGCTTTTGCAGCAGCACCTCCATCATCGCCTGCGGCGCAACGTCGTCGCGGCTGCCGAACACCGCGGCCACGTTCATGTCCTTCACGGCGTCGAATGCGGCCGCAAAGCTGCGGTCTTTCAGAGAGCAAGCCTGCTCGAACAGCGCATCGATGCCGATCGTGCGCATGATCTCGCCCTCGGCAAGCAGTTCTTTGAGCGTTTCGGGCCGGCCGGCGTTCAGATGAAAGGTCAGATCATACGGCGCCAGCAGCCCCACGCCGCGCAGCCACGGCAGCGAGCGGGCCGCGTTCAGCGCCGTCCAGCCGCCCATGCTGTAGCCGATCAGGAACACCGCGTTCGGATCGGCGTTCATCACCCGTCCCAGCTCTCCCGACCGCACCTCGTTCGCCAGCGTCACCGCGTCTTCGACGATGTGAGTGAACGAGTATTCGCCCTCGCTGCCCCACGCGCCGCGAAAATGCGGCACCGCCACAGCCACGCCGCACCGCCGCAGCGCCTGAGCCACATCGTCCACACGAGCTGTGCCCGGATAGCCGTGCAGCATTACCGCGCAGGGAACGGGCCCAGGATAGCCGCCGTCGGGCATGTGCACCGCCCCGAACAGCCGCGAAGCGCCGGAACGCACCGCCAGCGCCGCCGTCGAAGCAGGCGACGCGCCTTCCGGACACGGACGGTCCTCGGCCAGCCAGCGCAGATCGACGCGCGGAGAAGTTGCTTTTTCGTTCATGCAGATACCTCCCTGATCGTGAAAGCTCAGATCATCTATCTTGAATTGAGATATACCGCGCCGCGGCCCTTTCGTCAAGAGCACGAAAAGACACAGCCGCTCAGTCCGCGGCGCTGAGCCATGACAAAGCACGCCGGGGCGGTGAGCATGTCTCATCGCCCCGGCGCGATTTGCGTTTGTTCTACTGTTCTTGCGTCGTTATTTCGCTGCCTTCGCGATGACGCTCTCGCTGATGCGCTTCAGCCCCTCGGCGAGCATCGCACGCGGCATGGCGAGATTGAGGCGGATGAAGCCGTCCGCGTTCTGCACGAACATGCGGCCGCCTTCCAGCAGCACGCCGGCCTTGTAGGCAAAGAAATCCGGCAGGTCCTCATCGGGCGCAAAGTATTCGCTCAGGTCAACCCAGGCCAGATAGGTGGCCTCGGGGATGGTGAAACGGGCCTTGGGCAGATGCGAGGCCAGGTATTCCTTCGTAAAGGCAAAATTGGCGTCCAGATATTTTTTCAGCTCCTCCAGCCACTCTTCGCCCTTTTCATACGCGGCCTGAGCGGCAGCGATGCTGAGAGGATTGTCAAAGTTGTAGTGACGCGCCAGCCACTTTTCGCGCAGCGCCTCGTCGCGGATGATGACGTTGGAGATCATCAGCCCCGCCATGTTGAATGTCTTCGACGGCGCCATGCAGGTGACCAGGCGCTTGTAGCCCGGCATCACCTTGGCCAGCGGCGTGTGCTTCAGCCCCGAGCGGATCAGGTCGCAGTGGATCTCGTCAGAGATGCACCAGATGCCCGTCTTCTCGACGATCGCGGCCACGCGCCCAAGCTGCCCGCCGGCGACGCGCCGGCGTTTTTCAGCAGCAGCTCGCGATTTTTCGGCTGCCTCTACGACGGCCGCAACGGCAGTCTGATCCGCTGCGCCTTCGACATGCTCGCCGAGATCGAGCCGGGACGCCGCCGCATCGCCATGTACATGAACTTTTCCGACTACGCACGGTATCAGCAGAGCGAAAACAGCTACTGGGGCTTCATCGAGCATTACGACGCCGTGACCAACATCGCCCTCACCAATCAGGACCTGCCGATGGAGCGCGCCAGCGTGCAGATCCTGGCGCCGTATCTGAATGCAGAAACGAAATGGGGCCTGTTCAACGGCTTTTCAACACGTCCGATGATGCCCATCGCCGCAAAGATGCTGCTTTCGCCACGCCCGCTGACGGAAGACGCCGAGCTCATCCGCCGTCTGAAGATCAGCAAGGAGGACATCCGCCTGCTGCGCCTGTACAACATGCTGCCGGTCACGTAACGCCGCCGTGCGGGGCATAGCGAATTCTTGACAAAATATATACTCTGCTGTAAGATTTTTTCAGTAACAGACGGGCGACAAGAGCGTCCGTTCAGGCGTTGAAGCGTTGTGTCGTGCCAGTATGCGGTGCGCGTGGAGCCTTTTGGATGGTTGGATGATTCCCAAAAACTGGCAACGAAAACATCACGGGCTTCTTGCGGCTTCGCAGGAAGCCTTTTTTCTTGCGAGGGCACTGAAAATGGAGAATCAAATTTTGAGCAGCGTTCTGGCGTTTTCGCGCCTCCTGAATATTCGTTATGACTTTGTAATTGGACGCGCAGGTAGAAAAAGAGGCTTCTCACTTGCCTTTGAGGCTGGAGACTGCGTCCACCTTTTAGGTTTTCACTACCTGAAAGACCGCCGCGACAGCAGTTCGCGCACTCACATTTTTGACGAGATGCTCAGTGTGCCTGAAAGAAGGGCTTACTTTGCGTCCTCATCTTTTTGGGATCAAACGTTAACTGAGCGTCTTCGTTGCGTTGAATACCTTGAACCGCTGCTCGACTCGCATGCGCTCATCTTTCGGTATTGCGAGAGAAGCTTGCCCTTTCGTTCCTGAATCAATGCAGAATTCCTGCTCGATTTCGTTCATCCTGTCGAAGGCATTCGCGACTTAAACGAAATCTATTTGTTCCTTGACAAACGAGACAGCAATAAAGAACGATTTTGCCGCTCGATCTTTGCTCGCTCAGGAGATCGCGACTACACCAAAGGACAGACAAAATGGACACTCCTCTTCGAGCGTAAAGCCGATCTTGCCTCGGGGCACACTTCCATCCTGTATCAGCGCCCTTCTTACGAACTTGAAGAAGCAGACTTCCGAGGAGAAACGCTCCCCGCTTGACGGGGATAAAAAAGTATGATATAAGTTTCGTCAGCGCGTTTTTAAAGCATCGCGCACATTTTGCAAAGGCGGAAAAACAAATGACTTCTTCACGCATCCAGAAGAATATGTGGTGGTGGCGCAGCGCGGGACCTCTCTTTGACGGGGACTTCGCGCGTCGTCGCGCGTGCCTGAAGTCCTGAAAAAGTTTTTCCATAAAAGTCAAAGAGCCGGTTCCCATTCACGCGGGGACCGGCTCTTTTTTTGATGATCTCGAAAGGGGGAACGGCATGGAGCCTGGATGGTGGCACATATACGCGCATAACGGCATTTTCGAACGGCTTCGTGCCGAACAGCTCCACGGGGAACAGCCCCGCGGCCTCAGGAGGAAAAAACAATGCAGCTCACTCAGCTTCAGGCTATTCTTGTCGTACTCGTCTTCTTCTCGCTCGGCGATCTGATCGCTTCAAAGACCAAGGCGCTGATGTCGATGCGCTTCATCTCGTCGGCGCTGATCTTGGCCGCGTTCTGGATGGGGATGCCCGCCGACCTGTTCCAGAAGACCGGCCTGATGAACCTGGCCATGACCTTCATCCCCGTGCTGATGGTGCACATGGGCACGATGATCGACGGACGCGCCATGCTGGCCCAGTACAAGACCGTCATCATCGCCCTGCTGACGATGTGCGCGGCCTCGGCCGCCGTCATCCTGATCGGCTCACCGCTGATCGGCATGAACTACGCGCTCACAGCCACGGGCCCGATCTCGGGCGGCAACGTGGCGATGCTGATCATGAGCGCCGCCGCCCAGGAAAAAGGACTGAATGACATCCTCGTCTTCGTGACGATGCTGCTGATCTTGCAGAGTTTCGTCGGCGTGCCGATCGCCAGCTTCTGCCTGCGCCGCGAAGCCCGCCGCCTCAGGGCCGAGTTCGCAGCCGGCGCCCAGGCAGCCGCCGCAGCCGCGGAAAAGACCGAACGCAAAAAGCTGATCCCGCCCCTTCCGAAAAAGCTGCGCACGCCCTTCATCCTGCTGTGCAAGAGCTTCCTCGTCGCCGCGCTGGCCGTGGCCGCCGCAAAACTGACAGGCAACAAAGTGCATCCGTTCGTGATGGCGCTCGTCTTCGGCGTGCTCGCCTACGAGCTCGGGTTCCTCGAAGGCCGCATCCTCGAAGTGGCGGCCTCCAGCGGCCTTTCCATCTTCATCATGCTGCTGCCCACCTACGTCAACCTCAGCAAAGCCACGCCGCAGATGGTAGCCTCGCTGCTGTTCCCCATCGTCGTCTCCTTCGCCGCCGCCGTCGTCGGCCTGATCGTCTCGTCGCTGATCATCAGCAAGATCGCGCACACCTCGTTCGATCTGACCCTCGCCATCGGCTCGTGCTGCCTCATCGGCTTCCCCGGCACCTTCATCGTCTCCGACGAAGTGGCGCGCAACATGAGCGACAGCGAAGAAGAGCACAAGTTCATCGAGAGCCGCATCATGCCTCAGATGCTCGTCTCCGGCTTCACCACCGTGACGATCGCCTCCGTGTTCCTGGCCGGCTTCCTCGTCAACTTCATGTAACGTTGTATAATAGTCGCAAATACGACCTTTAGAAAGGACCGATCGCCATGAACAAGGAAAAAATCCTCGCCCTCGCCGCCGCTCAGGAAGAGCATATGGTCACCGTTCGCCATGAGCTGCACAGGCACCCCGAGATGGGCTGGCACGAAGAGCGCACCACCGACGTCATCGAGCGCGAACTGCATGCCCTGGGCCTCACCGACATCCGCCGCGGCTTCGGCGGCACGAACTGCGGACTCATCTGCGACATCGGCGAAGGCCGCCCCCGCGTCGCCATCCGCGCCGACATCGACGCCCTCGCCGTCGCCTACGAAGACAACGACCTGCCCTACAAATCCGAAGTGCCTGGCGTCATGCACGCCTGCGGCCACGACGCCCACGCCGCCTCCCTGCTCGGCGCCGCCGCCGTGTTCGCCCAGCTGGCCGATGAACTGCCCGGCAGCGTGCGGCTGATGTTCCAGCCCTCCGAAGAACAGGCCACCACCCCCGGCGCCAAAGCCTTCATCGCCGAAGGCGCGCTTGAAGACGTCGACGCCGTCATCGGCTACCACGTCCGCGCCGGCGCCCCCGAAGGAAAAATCCTCTACACCCCCGGACCGGCCACCACCTCGGGCGACATCTGGGAACTCGACATCGTCGGCCACGGCGGCCACGGCAGCCGCCCCCACGAAGCCGTCGACCCCACCGTCTGCGCCGCGCAGATCATCGGCGCCCTCCAGACCATCGTCAGCCGCGAACTGCCCCCCGGCAAGTTCGCCGTCATCAGCATCGGTACCCTCAAAAGCGGCAGCGCCGTCAACGTCATCCCCGACAAGTGCGAGATCACCGGCAACATCCGCACCACCGACCCCGCCGTGCGCGACACCCTGCCCGAGCGCATCAGCCGCATCGCCAAAGGCATCGGCGAAGCCATGCGCTGCACCACCGAGTTCCGCTTCATCCCCGTGTATCCCAGCATCATCAACGACATCGCCATGGGCAAACTGCTCGAGACAGCCGGCGACGAACTGTACGGCGCCGGTTCCGTGCAGCAGGTCCCCATCTCCAACGGATCGGACGACTTCAACTTCTACTCCACCGTCCTGCCCTCCGTGTACTTCAACGTCGGCATGGGCGAGCCCGGCACCCCCTACGCCGGCCCCCACCACTCCCCCCAGTTCCGCGCCAACGACGCCATCCTCAAAGTCTGCGCCGCCACCGTCGTGGCCACCGCGCTGAAAGCGATGGAAGCGAAAAAGTAATTCCCCGCGCACAAAAAAACCGGCCGCGAGCCCTGAACTGTTTCAGAGCCCGCGGCCGTATTTTGTGCGGATGATATGCTGAACTGCGGAATCACAAAAGCACTCACCGCAAATAATAGTTTTACTCGGATGAATCCGAGTCGGATTCGTCAGAGTAAACTTGACAGGACAATAATCCATGCTATAGTTTACTCGGATCAATCTGAGTCGGAAGGAGCCGAGTAAAAATGACCTTTCTGGGAAGAACGCGCGAGAAAAAAACGCTCACTCAGTTTTATGAGCACACTGGCATGAACACAGCACTCATCTACGGCCGACGACGCGTCGGCAAGAGCGAGCTGATCAAGCAGACCCTCAAAGAATGCGGCACGCGCAGCATCTATTACGAATGCAAGCAGACCTCCGAACAGAACAACGCCGGCAGCCTCGCCGCCCTCATTGCCGAAAACTTCGGCTACCCGCCCCTTTCCTTTTCGGGCATCGAAGAAACGCTGAACTTTTTGTTTCAGAAAGCCCAGGACGAAAAACTCATCCTTGTCCTCGACGAATACCCGTACCTGCGCGAAGGCGTGCGCGGCCTCGACAGCATCGTCAAAAGCCTGATCGACCACTATCGCGAAAAGTCCCAGCTCAAGCTCATCCTCTGCGGTTCGTTCGTGGATACGATGAAATCGCTGCTTTTGTCCGAAAACGCCCTCTACGGCCGCATCGACCTCACCCTCAACCTCAAGCCCATGGATTATTACGACTCCGCCCTCTTCTATCCCAACTTTTCTGACGAAGACAAAGTGAGATTGTACAGCGTCTTCGGCGGCATCCCCCACTACAACCGCCTCATCGATCAGCAGCAGAGCGTTCGCGAAAACATCATCAGCCTCATCGCCTCAGTCGGCGCGAGGCTTGAAAACGAAGTGAGCATGTACCTCCGTTCCGAAATCGCCCGCATCGCCAACGCCAACGAAGTCTTTGAAGCCCTCGCCCGGGGCTTTTCCCGCTACAGCGACATCCTCTTCCAGTCGCACGTCAGCAGCAGCCCCGCCCTTGCCGACGTGCTCGACCGCCTCATCCGCATGGAAGTGGTCGCCAAAGAAGCCCCCATCAACGACGAGCACAGCCGCCGCAAAAGCGGCTACTTCATCAGCGACAACCTCTCGCTTTTTTATTACCGCTACATCTTCCGCTACGCCTCGCAGATGAACGTGATGGAGCCCGAAACCTTCTTCGACCGCTACATCGCCCCCAACTTCGAGAACGAATACGTGCCGGGGCGCTTTGAAGACATGTGCCGCCAGTACCTGATCCGCCAAAACCGCGCCGGCCGCATCACACCGCCGTTTGAGCGCATCGGCAAATACTGGTACGACCTGCCCAAAGAACACCGCAACGGCGAATTCGACATCGTCACCCAGGACGAAAACGACTACACCTTTTACGAAGCCAAATTCAGAAAATCCCCCGTCACCGAAGCCATGATCGCCGCCGAGATCGAACAGGTCAAAGCCGCGGGCCTGAACTGCCGCCGATACGGATTCTTCTCCCGCTCCGGCTTTGAGCGGCCACAGAGCAGCGATGAAGTGGTCAAGATCGAGTTGAGCGAGTTATACCGATAAGAAGCCGCCGTCATGGCAGAAAAAACAACAGGCCTCGAACCTTGCTTCGGTTCGAGGCCTGAATTTTGACTTTGTACTCACATCACGCCGCCAGAGCATTTGCGTTGACCTGTTCGATCACGCGCCGAATCCCCATCCACACGCTCATATCCGTGAAGACTTCCACGATGCTGCCCTGATCTGTAAACGGCGGCTCCTGCAGAACCGACAGATCTTTCATCATGCCGTTATGGACAATGTATTCCACAATCTGATTGACGAAATAGATCTGCCGGCTGTCCAGATTCGCATCGTTCAGGAACTCTGCAAATGCTGTCTTGGCCGCATTCATATCCAGACCCACAATTTCGCGCACGAACTCTCCCAGGGGCTTCGCGCCATACTCGGCTTCGTACTCCTGCTTTGTGCCGACCTCGCTCCAGAGAATCCCTTCCAGAACCTTTACGTCCGCGCCGGTCAGCGGCACATTGCTTTTCAGCTTTGCGATCACCGCGTTGTCCTGATGCTGCCGGACATAATACTCGGCCTTCGCCTTGTAGTTTTTCAGGTCGTCGCTGTCCAGCTCGGACTCCTTCCAGTCGATCGACAGGATCTCATCGTCAAAGTCTGTATCGTAGATGATCTTGCTGTTCGGGATATACTTCATCAGGTCCCGCAGACTCTCGCGGATATGCTCAAACTCGCCGATCCCGGCGTTGTCAAGATAATCCGTATGCAGGATCTTATCGATCAGCTCCGCCTGCATCATGATCTCCGGAATATTGGCCACGCCGGCCACGGCAGTGACTTTTTTCAGCAGGTCATGTCTGGCCTTGCTGTTCTTTTTTCCGGCAAGCCAGGCGAGCTCGATCCCGTACATCAGAGCATCGAACCGCAACGCCCTGGCATCGTCCTTTTCCGGCTCGATCAGCGGCGCCAGCTCTTCCCTGACCGTGAGTGTATCCTCATACGTCAGTGCCTGATAGTTCTCCGGCATCGCATATTGATCGACATACCTCAGATGCTGCCGCACGGCGAAGTTCTCCCGATTCAGCTCCCGTACCTTCCCGCTCAGATGCTCCACCAGCTCTTTCCGGAAGGCGATCAGATTTTCCGTCTGATACTGCAAATCCTGGAGCTTATAGACCATCTCAAACTGCAGGCTGAACAGCGCCCCCTGCAGCGCCATCATGTTAGCCGTGGGCTTCCCCTTGTTCATGCGGAAGAATTCAAAATTTCCGCAGAAGTCGAAGATATAGAACTTGCTTTTGTCAGCACCGTCGATCAGTCCCGGACAGAGGCGCGTGCCGCGCCCGATCATCTGCCAGAACTTGGCCTTGGACATGACTTTCTTGAAGAAAACCAGATTCAGCACTTCCGGAACATCGATCCCCGTATCCAGCATATCCACAGAAATCGCGATCTGCGGCAGCTTCTTCGGGTCAGAGAACTCGTCAATGGCGCTCTGGGCATAGGTCATATAGTTGTCGATGACCTTCGCATAACCGTTCAGATGAGGGTATTCCTTCCCGAACACCTGCAGGATCTTCTCCGCATGAGTGTGATTCTTGGCGAAGATGATCGTCTTGCCGATCTTGTTGCCGTAATCGATCTTCAGCCCGTGCGTCATGAGGACATGCAGCACTTCGCGGATCGTATCCTCGTTAAAGATCCATTCGTTCAGCGCGGAAGAAGCAATGCTCTCCGGCAATTCGCCGTTCTCATCTCGGAACGTGTCCTCGTAAATCTCTTTTTCTTCCTCCGTCAAGTCCGCATAGGTGATCCCCAGCTGAATGAATTTCAGCGCCGTCTCCACCGACATGAAATCCACCAGATAGCCGTCCTTCACAGCCTGCGCCAGCTCATAGCCATAGGTCGGCACACCGCTTTCCAGTTCAAAGACAGCATAAGTATTCTTATCGATCTCATCTTTCGGCGTCGCCGTCAGCCCCACCAGAGGCGCGTCGAAGTAGTTGAAGATGTCGCGGTATTTGTTGTAGATCGAGCGGTGCGCCTCGTCGCAGATGACCAGATCGAAATGCCCGCAGGAAAACAGCTTCCCCTCCTCGTCCCGAACAGAATCGATGCAGTTCATCATCGTCTGGTAGGTGGAGAACACCCCGTGCGCCGTGTAGTTGTCCTTTTCCTCACAGAGATTGGTGACGGAAAGATCCGGCAGCAGATTCACGAAATTCCGCTTTGCCTGCGTGACGAGCGAATTGCGGTCCGCCAGGAACAGGACGTTTTTGATCCAGCCCTGCTCCAGCAGCACCTTCACCAGCGCGATGACCGTGCGGGTCTTGCCCGAGCCGGTCGCCATGACCAGCAGCGCCTTGCGGCGGTTCTTCGTGTCGAAACTGTCGCACACAGCTTTGATCGCCGCTTCCTGATAGTAGCGTCCGGCGATCTTCTTGTCCACCACGATGTATTTCAGACTGCTGCGCATACTCAGCAGATTAAAGAGCTTTTCCAGATCGCGCTTTGAATAGAATGCGGCGACCCTGCGCTCCGGGTACTGATTGTCCACGATACGGGTATCAAAACCGTTGCTCAAAAACACCACCGGACGGCGCCCCTGCTTCTGCTCGATCAAATCGGCGTACAGCTTTGCCTGCTGACGGCCCTTGGCTACGTCCAGACACGTGCGCTTCGCTTCGATCACCGCCAGGATCCGCCCGTCGTCGCCCATCAGCACATAGTCCGCATACCCCACCTCGGACTGGTTGGGCATACCGGGAAGCTCGTACTCGTTCAGCCAGTTTTTGCCCTCGACCCAGCCGGCATCTTCCAGCATGGCGTCGATATAGAGCTTGCGCGTCTTGTATTCGGAAATGTCCAAAGGCTTTGGAACATACGTCTGCTGCTGCTCGGCGCGGCGGGCCGTCAGCTCTTCGCGAAGAGCGGCGTTTTCCGCCATCAGCTGTTCCAGCTTCAGCTCTGTCTCAGGACGTGCTGCCGGCACAGCGGCCAGGGGAGCCTGCTCCAGCAGCGAACGGTCAAACGTCCCTTCCTGATACCCAGTACCGTAGCAGTAGGCGACAAAATCCAGGAAGATAAACAGGTTTTCCAAGCACAGCGCGGCCTGATCCTTTGTGATTTTTCTCCCCGTATGCGCTGCGGCGTTGCCCGTTTTGCGGATGTAGTCCATCCTCCGGCACAGACTCTCATCGACGATGTCCCGGAATTCATCCGTATTCATCAGGCTGATGAGGTTGTCCTGGTACGGCATCACCAGCGCCGAATCCACAGAATACATCCATTTGACGGCCGCCTCCATCGCCCGGCGGCAGTTCAGCACACACGCCGCCGGATCGATCCGATAGATGAGCTCCGCCGCCTCGGCTGGTTCAGCAAAGGAAGCAAAAGCCTGTTCTTTTGTGAAGAGGTCAAAGTTGGTCATGGGACACCTCGATTAGGATGAAAAAACACATTCCCTGCGTATTTTTCGAAGATCTATGTTCTGTTTAACTTGTAAAATATGAATTCAGTTGCTCAAATAGCTTTTTAATTTCTTCATGATACTCTTCTTTCACTTTGCCATTTCTCCTGCACAAACCTATTTTCGATTCTCTTGCCTCAACCGCTGGTTTATCTCTAACGTCATCCTGAGAAATTTTCATGATGTTGTACATTGGAAAATTCTCCTTAGTCTTTTTATAGTCATCCTCCTTATCACCGTCAAAAATTGCAGAAACCTTTTTGTATCCAAGTTGGTTTAGAATCGATAATACCTGTGGTATTTTTGTTGCTCCTCCAGCCCCCCAGCCAAAGAAGTTTCCGTGAAGGTCTATTTTTAAATCGTCTGCAACTTTGCTGTAAAAGACAACGTCCTCCTGCCCCTCTGTTACAATGATATTATCTTCTTGGAAAAAGATCTCTTTCGCCTCAATTCCAAACGTATGCGGTTGATTTAAATCATTGACTAAGCCCTTTAAATCATCTTGCGGATTGCCTAGTGAATATACTTCTATGTTGCCTTTTGTGTTCTTATGGGTACGTAATAATTTTGCTCCGTTCATTAAACTATCTGTATCTATAAAATAAGGAGAATGCGTGCTGATTATAATCTGGTGATCTTTAGCAACTCGCTTAAGTAATCTCATTACTCTTTTTTGATAAGCAGGATGCAGGGAGAGTTCAGGCTCATCAATAATCAGGGTTTGCCCTTCTTTTAGATCATACAATGAGTCACATATTGTAAAAACGCTCCAAAGACCATCCCCCATTCCCTCACTGATGTGTTCAACGCCGTTTACATTGATACTTAGAAAGTAGCTACCGCTGAAACTTTCATCAATTTTCCATTTCAAATCCATTCCAAGTATTTCTTTTAGCATAGGGTCGACCATCTTACGGTTTTCAGATTTACTCATGACGTTTAATCGAGCGCCAAAATCTTGAAGGAACGGATTTCTAGATGCCTGGTTAATCAACTGGTGACTAAGATAACTCAATTTATCCTGTTCAGATCTGCTAAACTCATGTTGCATTGATCTGCGTGAATTGAGCACGTAAATCTCTTGGCTTTTCCACATCGCTCCTTTGGGACTAATAAGTTCTGTCGCATTCCCGCCTGTATCGACTGTTTGTATTGTATAGATATTACTGTTTTCATCTTTCAACTGTAAAAATACTTTTCCGCCTTTATACTTACTGTTACGCTTATCGGTCGAAAAGGTCGGTGCCTGAGAACTGTCAGTACAATTGAATGCTCGAATTGCCTCCGCTATTGTCGTTTTTCCAGTGTTGTTTGCTCCGACAATGAAGGTCAAGCCACTGCCCTCTTTAATTTTATCTGGTATAGCAAAAGAGATCGTTTGTTTTTTGCCAAATCCTCTCAACCCACCAATTGTTAATGTATCAATCATTTTATCTTCCTCACCCCAAAATACTGCTGCATCAGGCTGTCAAACAGAAGCTGAGCTTCGTCAAGGGCTTTTTGTATCACAGTTTTTGATTTGTCGACTTGCGCGACGAAAGAAGCAAATTCTAATTGCATTTTTAATGGTGGCAATGGAACTAAAATCGCTCCTATACCATCCTGGCTAATCGTGTATTGCCCAGCGGATGTCTTAACATGACTACGAAATTGCTCCTTACCATAACGACTGTTTAAAAGGACGCTTAAGAATTGTCCATTGATTATGTCGTCATCAAAATGCACGCGAATAATATGATCATTAAAGTAAACGGGCTCTGCTATTGGCATAAAAATTGCACATCTGCCAACATTATCGGGATTCCCGTTAACTCGAGCAAACAAAAAATCCCTCTCACAAAGCAGGTATTTTTCCCTTTCAGCTTCCGTCAATACAATTCTATTCGTAGAAGAATAATCTATATAACCATCTTGAAGCTCTACGAGACGTAATACGATTTGTCCGTCACGGTCTCTTCCTCTGCGACTCAGACCATTATTCCCATTCTTAATGATCTGCCGTAAAGCATAGATTGCCCAGTTTTTAGGATTTTCTCTGGGCTCGCCAAACATCTCGACAAATCGGGCTTTGATGAGGTCGTCAAGGGTGCGGAGTTGTTGCTGGCGCCGCTTTATAAGCGCTTCAACACAATCCAATGTTTCGACTATTTTTCTTTGCTTGGTTAGGGATTGCTCTGGCACATTGAACGATTTGACATAGCTTTCTGTTTGCAAATTATGCAATCCCGTGGTGCGATTTTCGAATGGGCGCGTACCGCCATTCAACCAATTTGAAAAGAGTGCGTAATAAACATACCGGGGCAACCATTTTGCCTGATCCTGAACTCTCAGAAGCCCCGTAAAATTGTTGAAAAGGTATTTTCTTTCTTGTTCAACAAAATAGACGACGCGCCCGACTGGTTGTTTATCGCTACCTCCGGATTTTTCAATCAGAATATCGCCTTGACGCAAAAATTTTACGGCAAGGTTCTTTTTTTGTATTTTTCTTGTGACTACATCGTCGTAATTGACGACTCCGTCATTCGTGAAATTAGTTGTTCGCAGAACGGGAACACCATCGCCGTCTTCATCATCCGCACCCCATTCACCCGAAATCACTTTGCCAATAATATCAACAAGTTTCATCTTTCAACATTCCTTCCAGCTCCCTCAATCCCTGCTGAATCTCCGCTTCAAGTGCGTTCAGCTCAGCGAGAATCTCACTGGTCGGCGGGTACTCCACGGGCGTGTATTCGACCTTTTTGTACTTGTTGATCGACAGGTCATAGTCGTTGGCGGCGATCTCGTCCTTGGGCACGACAAAGCTCTGTTCCGTGCGCTTGCGCTCTGCTTCGGCACCGAGGGCATGGAAGCGGGCGATGATGTCGGGGATGTCGTTTTCCTTCGTGGGGCTGCGCTTGTCGTCCAGGCTGTAGCCGTCGGCCTTCATGTCATAAAACCACACGTTGTCGGTGCCGCCGTGGCCGGTCTTGGTGAAGATCAGCACGGCGGTGGACACGCCGGCGTAGGGCTTGAACACGCCGGATGGCATGGAGATCACGGCCTCCAGCCGGTTGCCCTCGATCAGCTCTTTGCGGATGGTCTTGTGGGCCGTGGACGAGCCGAAGAGCACGCCGTCGGGCACGATGCAGGCGCAGCGTCCGCCGACTTTGAGCATTCGCAAAAACAGCGCCAGGAACAGCAGCTCGGTCTTTTTGGTTTTGCAGACTTTCAGCAGGTCGGCGGAAACGATGTCGGCGTTAAGGCTGCCCTTGAACGGCGGATTGGCGAGGATCAGGGAGTACTTGTCGCGGTCGGGGTTCTGGTCGGAGAGGCTGTCGCGGTACTCGATGAAGGGATTGTCCACGCCGTGGGTCATCATGTTCATGGCGCCGATGCGCAGCATGGTGCGGTCCATGTCATAGCCGTGGAACATGTGGTTCATGTAGTGGTCCTTGTTCCCGCGGTCGAAGAAGACTTCCTGCTTGCGGTTCTCCTTCAGGTAGTCGCTGACGGCCACGAGGAAGCCGGAGGTGCCGCAGGCGGGATCGCACACGATCTCGTCGGCCTTGGGCTCCACCAGATCGACCATCATGCGGATGATGTGGCGCGGCGTGCGGAACTGCCCGTTGACGCCCGCCGTGGCGATCTTTGAGAGCAGATACTCGTACACGTCGCCGCGGGTGTCGGCTGTTTTCAGCTGCGCCATCTGTTTGTAAATGCCGTCCATGGCGGTGACGATCTTGTCCAGCATCAGGGGCGTGGGGATCTTGAAGATGGCGTCATCCATGTATTTGGAGTAAGCGCTGTCTTTGTCGCCGTGAAGGTTCTTGATGAACGGGAAGACCCATTCCTGCACGGTGCTGTACATCTTTCCGGCCGGAAAGTCGCGGAAGACGCTCCACTTGAGCTGGCTGCCTTCGACGGTGCGGTCGCCGACTCGGACCTCTTTGGCGAAGATGCTCTCGTAGGGCAGGCCCAGCATCGCCGCCTCCTTGGCGCGGGTGTTGTCAGCGTCGTCAAGGTCGTGAATGAACATCAGATAGGTCATCTGCTCGATGACGTCCAGCGGATTGGTCAGGCCGCCGGTCCAGAAGATCTCCCAAAGGCTGTCGATTTTGCTTTTCAGTTCACCTGTCACCATGTTTTTACTCCTTTTCCCAGTTCCATGTGTACGTGGTGTAACGGCCGCCGCCGATCTTGATGATCTGGCCGCTGTCCATCAGTTCTTTCAGGGCCCGCTCAACGGTTTTCTGGCTGATGTCGGGGCACTGTTTCATGATTTCTGTTTTGGAAATGCGGCCTGTCGTGCCGCGGATGATCTCGCGCACCCGCTGGGGCTTGGAAAGCCCGCGCGTGACGAAGACGTCGGCTCTGGAGGCAAATTCCCGGTACGCGGCGATGACGATGCCGAGCATGTATCGGACAAAGGGCAGATAATCGTTCTCACCTTCGTGCCAGCCGGCCGAGCTGTCGTGCAGGGCCTCGTAATAGCTTCCCTTGCTGTCCGCGATCAGTCTTTCGATACTGATATACTTTCCGACAAAAAATCCGGAACGGTACAGCAGCAGGAGCGTAAGCAGGCGGCTCATGCGTCCGTTGCCGTCGTTGAACGGGTGGATGCAGAGAAAATCGAAGATAAACATGGGGATCAGAAGGAGAGGGTCCAGCTCCGCATCCGCCGTGGCTTCCTGCAGCGCGCTGCACAGGGTGTTCATCGCCTCGGCCGTTTCCCATGCAGGGACGGGCTGAAAGCGGACTTTCTTTGTCCCGTCCGGAAGCGTTTCGGCAATGACGTTGTCGGAGTCCTTGAACTTCCCCCCGATCGCCGAAGCGCTGAATTTATAAAGGTCCCGGTGCAGCTGAAGGATCATACCGGGCCTGACGGGGATAAACTCATAGTTCTCGTGGATCGTGTTCAGCACATCGCGGTAGCCGGCGATCTCGCGTTCGCTCCGTCCCTGCGGAGTGGTCTTGTTCATAACGATCTTCTTCAGCCGGTCGTCGGTGGTGATGATGCCCTCGATGCGGTTGGATGCCTCTGTGCTCTGGATCTTCGCGACCGCCAGAAGCTCGGAAAGGACGTCTTTCTGTGTTTCTATAAGCAGGTTCTGGTGACCTTTCTGCTCATGGATCTGCGCCAGGAAGGACACAACTTCTGTGGACAGGAGTTTTTGGTATTCGGCTTTATAGTCCAGTGTTCTCACGCAAACTCTCCTTTTCTGCGCTTAATAAAGTCATTTGAATTGAACATGACACAGTTAAATTTTCTCACAGAAGCCATTCAAGGTCAATTCAATAAAGCCATAAAAACGAGAAATGACTGTCTTGTTTCTTTTTCTGACAGAAATGCAGCTCACACAAAAAAAACGACAAATCCGGGACCAGATCCCGGATTTGTCGTTTTTGTTATCCAGATTTTTTGACTGCGCCTCTCTTATTCCCACTCCACGGTTGCGGGGGGCTTGCTGGTGCAGTCGTAGACGACGCGGTTGATGCCGCGCACTTCGTTGCAGATGCGCGTACTCGCGCGGTCGAGCACGTCGTGGGGCATGCGATACCATTCGGCGGTCATGCCGTCGCGGCTGGTGATGGCGCGCAGGGCGCAGACGCGGGCATAGGTGCGCTCGTCGCCCATGACGCCGACGGTGTACACGGGCAGGAGCACGGCGAAGGCCTGCCAGATCTCGTCGTACAATCCGGCGCGGTTGATCTCGTCAAGGAAGATCTTGTCGGCGCCGCGCAGGATCTCGAGTTTTTCTTTGGTGATGTCGCCAAGGCAGCGCACGGCGAGGCCGGGGCCGGGGAAGGGATGGCGGCGCACGATGTTCTCGGGCACGCCGAGCAGGCGGCCGACGGCGCGGCCTTCGTCCTTGAAGAGTTCGCGCAGGGGTTCGAGCAGCTGGAAGTTCATGTCCTTGGGCAGGCCGCCGACGTTGTGGTGGCTCTTGATGACGGCCGCGCCTTTGCGAGCGCCGCTCTCGATGACGTCGGGATAGAGGGTGCCCTGGAGCAGCCAGCGCGCGCCTTTCACCTTGCGGGCTTCTTCTTCAAAGACGCGGATGAAGGTCTCACCGATGATCTTGCGCTTTTTCTCGGGCTCGATGACGCCGGCCAGGCCCTTGAGGAAGCGGTCAGTGGCGTCGACGTAGGTGACGTTGAGCTTCATCTGCTTGTAGCTGTTGAGAACTTCTTCGGCTTCGCCCTTGCGGAGCAGGCCGTTGTTGACGAAGATGCACTGCAGGTTGTCGCCGATGGCGGCAGCGGTGAGGGCGGCCGCGACGCTTGAGTCGACGCCGCCGGAAAGGCCGCAGATGACTTTGTCGGTCCCAACTTTCTCACGAATTTCGGCTTTCATCAGCTCGGCCCAGTTGCCGAGGTCCCAGTCGCCGGTGCAGTGGCAGATCTTGAACAGGAAGTTGGCCAGCAGCGTCTCGCCCTTTTCGGTGTGGAACACTTCGGGGTGGAACTGGACGGCGTTGATGCGGCCGTCGGCGCTGCGCATCCCGGAGGCGACGCCGTCTTCGGACACGGCGGTGAGGACGAAGCCCTCGGGCAGTTTCTCCACGTCGTCGCCGTGGCTCATCCACACCTGCGACCGCTCGGGCACGTCGGCGAAGAAGGGGCAGCCCGGCTCTTTGACGACGAGGGTGGCTCGGCCGTACTCGCGCGCGGTGCTGCGGCGCACGACGCCGCCGTAGTGGACGGCGGTGAGCTGCATTCCGTAGCAGATAGCGAGGATGGGCAGATCGAGGTCGAAAAATCCGTCGGCAAGGCGGGGCGAATCGGGCTCGACGACGCTCTTGGGGCCGCCGGAGATGATCAGGCCGGTGGGCTTGCGCTGCTTTATCTGTTCAAGGGTGGCGTCGTAGGGCAGGATCTCGCTGTGCACTTTCAGCTCGCGCACGCGCCGGGCGATGAGCTGGGTGAACTGGGAACCGCAGTCGAGGATGACGATATTGTCCATGTTTTGGGAAGCGCTCCTTTCGGTTTGGCCAAAAATTGACGGGACGGGTCGAACGTTTTTGCGATATTGGTTTATTATATCAGGCTTTGCCCGCCTCGTGCGCGCGAGGGATATGATTTTTAGTTTACGCGGCAGGACGCTCCGGGGAATCTTCGCTTCTTTCATTGTCCGGCGGGGCGATTCGGCTTATAATACGCTTGTTTTTCCACATCATTCAAGGAGGAAATGAACGATGTCGCAGATCATTTTCAAGTGTCTGTGCGCCAGCGCGATCATGCTCGGCATCCATTTTCTGTCGCGCACGCCCAACTATTTCATCTCCGCGCTGCTGCTCAGCTTTCCCGGACTGAGCATGACGGCCTACTGGTTCATGTACCGCGAGCTGGGCGCGGAAAAAGTCATCAATACCGCGCACTACGGCGCGGGAGCGGGCGTCGCGTTCATCGCCTTTCTGCTGGGCATGTCGTGGCTGCTCAAGCGTCACGGCATCGGCGCGGCCATGCTGGGCGGGCTGTTCTTCTGGTTCATCCTCGTCGGCGGCTGGACCTTCGCCTGGAAAGTGTGGCTGGGACACTAGCGCCCGGCTGTATCACAGGGAGCATTTTCCCCAGTTTTTCTCAAAGGAGCGAAAAACATCGATCATGACAGACCTGACCATCCGCGCCGCTTGTCCAGAAGACGCCGCGCAGCTGCTTGAGATCTACGCGCCCTATGTTCGCGAGACCGCGATCTCGCTCGAATACGCTGTGCCCTCGCGCGAAGAATTCGCATCGCGCATCCGCGCCACGCTCGCCCGCTATCCGTATCTCGTCGCCGAGCGGGAGGGAAAGCCGTGCGGCTACACCTACGCCGGGCCGTTCAAAACGCGGGCTTCCTACGGCTGGTCGGTCGAGGCGTCGCTCTACGTCCTCAAAAGCGCTCACGGCCTCGGTCTTGGGCGCGCGCTGTACGAAGCCCTCGAAGCCTGCCTGCGCGAGCAGGGCTTCACCAACGTCAACGCCTGCATCGCCTGCCCCGTCGTCGCCGACGAATACCTCACCAGAAACAGCATCGAATTCCACGCTCACATGGGCTATCGCCTCGTCGGCGAGTTCACGCAGTGCGCCTGCAAGTTCGGCCGCTGGTACGACATGGCCTGGATGGAAAAGCTCCTCCTCCCCCACACGCCCAGCCCGGCGATGCCACGCTCGTTCGACGACGTGCGCGAGATCGTGCGGGAAAAGTACGGGATCGCATAAAAGGGAAACGTGCTTGACAAAACGCAGATCAATCCCGTGTTTTGTTCCCAGACCTTCTCTTCCCGATGACGACAAGGAGAACAAACGCGGCGGCCATCATGCCAAGGGCCACGCCGTTACCGAATTGCAGGCCGCAAAAACCGCCCAGCGCGAGAACAAGCCCTATGCCCGCCAGAATTTTAGCAAAACTGACCGCGTAGATCTTTTTGTCTTCCTCGCTCCTGGCTTCCACAGCGTAATTGCGCCCAACCATGCCGAACGCCTTCGTCCGGCCTTGGATCGCGGCGTAGATCAGGAGCACGCCTGCCAAAATAAGCAGCAGGATCGCAAATCCGTTCACCATGTTCTTTCACTCCTCTGGCAATGATCCTGTCAAACGAAAATAAAATGATTCTCTTGCGTGAAAAAACACCCGCCTGTTGAAATTTTACTCGACGGGCGGGCGTTTTTCTGTGTGTCACATGTGAAACAACACTCCGTTTTGAACGGCAGCGCGTCTATTTGGCCGCGGCTTCCAGTTTGGCGAGCGCTTCGGGCGTCAGGCGCCTGTTCTTGCGGGCAGTGTCGAGGACGGAGACGTTCTTTTTGTTTTTGACGCGAGCATCCGCGCCGGCTGACAGCAAGGCTTCGATCGTCTCTGCCTGGACGCGGCTGTTGCCGGCGGCTTTGAACAGCGCCGTCTCGCCGTTTTTGTCGGCAGCGTTGACGTTCGCGCCCACTTTCAGCAGGGCCTCGACGATCGCCTGCTGGGGCGAATTGTTCTGGCAGGCCTTCATCAGCGCCGTTTCGCCGTTTTTCGTCGCGACGGCGGCATTGGCTCCGGTTTGCAGCAGCGCGGTCACGATCTCGGGCGTCACTTTGCCGTTGGCGCAGGCTTTGAACAGCGCGGTCTCCCCGTTTTTCGTCACGGCCGCGGCGTCGGCTCCGGCCTTCAGCAGCGCGGTCACGATCTCGGGCGTCACCTTGCTGTTGGCGCAGGCTTTGATCAACGCGGTCTCGCCGTTTTTGTTGGCGGCATTGACGTTCGCGGAATTCTTGAGCAGTGCCTCAACGAGACCGGGATTGTACTGTGCCGCCCACATCAGCGGCGTGTCGCCGTATTTGTCGGCGGCGTTCACATCGGCGCCGCCCTTCAGCATTGCCTCGACGGACTCGGGAACGGCCGCGCCGCGTCCGGCCATCATCAGCAGCGGGGTGCGCTCGTCGCGGGTGCGTGCTTTCACGTTTGCGCCGGCTTTGATAAGGGCGGCGATCGTCTCGGGGTCGTCGCCTTTGACGGACAGCAGCGGCGTGTTGCCCATCTTATCGGCAGCGTTCACGTTCGCGCCCAGCTCGATCAGCTTGCGGGCGGCTTCACCGGCCGCTTTGCCTTCGACGGCAGCCGCATAGAGGGCTCCGCGGTTCTGGCCGTCGGGGGCGTTCACGTCGGCGCCGCCTTTGACGAGCGCTTCGACGATGTCGGCACGCGGATTGCTCTTGGCGGCCATGATCAGGGCCGTGCGGCCGTCTTTGACCCTGGCGTTGGGATCGGCTCCGGCGGCGATCAGGGCGCTGAGAACGGCAGCGTCGATCTTGGGCTGCGTGGCAGCCTGCATCAGCACGGTGCGCTTGTCGCGCGTGAGCATCGCGTTGGGATCAGCCTTCGCCGCCAGCAGCAGCTCGACGATTTCACGGCACTGGCGCTCGGGATTATTCACGGCCTGCATCAGCAGGGTGCGTCCGTCTTTGACCATGGCAGCGTTCACGTCGAGGCCGGCATCGACGAGCTTTTTCACGTAAGGCAGGGGCTCGCTCTTATTGAAGGCGATGAACGCGCTGGTCGCGCCGTCCTTGTCCTTCCATTTTACGTCGGCGCCCGCGGCCAGCAGCAGATCGACGGCTTCGGGCTTGTCGTGAAACTGCACGGCGGTCTTCAGCACGGACCAGCTGCCGTCGTTCGTCACGGCGTTGACGTTGGCGCCGGCGTCGATCAGGGCTTTGACGAGTTCGAGCGAACGGTTGCTGCGCAGGGCGTTGTGCAGCCACGTCCAGCCGTGCTTGTCGGGGGCTTCCACGTCGGCCCCGGCCTTCACGAGCAGCGGGATGCTGCCCGGATTGCGCGATACGGCAATGTCAAAAGCCGTGCGTCCGCGCTTGTCGACCGCCTTCGCGTCGGCCCCCGCGGCAAGCAGAGCCTGCACCAGATCGGTCTTGTCGTTCTGCACAGCGCGCATCAGCAGCGTTGTTCCATTCGTGTCGGCGGTCTTGGCGTCGGCTCCGGCGGCAAGCAGCGCGGCAACGATCTGCGCGTTCGGCTCGCGGGTGTTGACGGCCAGCGTCAGAGCGTCTTCGCCGCGGCTGCTTTTAGCATTCACGTCGGCACCGGCAGCGATCAGCTTATCGACGACGGCAGCGTGACCTTTATCGACGGCTTTCATCAGCGGCGTTTCACCGCGGCTGTCAGCAGCGTTGACATCCGCGCCGTTTTTGATGAGCAGATCAAGCGTCTCCGCATCGCCGGCTTTGACGGATTCTTCAAACAGGCCGGCCGTCTTGTCGGCAGGCACGGCTTTCAGATCGGCGCCGGCGGCGATCAGGGCTTTGACAGCCGGCAGGTTCTCACGATCGACGGCATAGCCCAGGGCGGTCAGGCCTTCGGCATCGGCAGCGTCACGCTTTGCCCCGCTTTTCAAAAGCAGCTCGATCGTCTCGGGCGCTGCCTTGCGGTTGCGGGCGGCGGCCATCAGCGGCGTGCGGCCTTTCTGGTCAGCGGCGTTGACGTCCGCCTTCGCGTCCAGAAGCATTTTGATCATCTCGGGCACAGCGGAATTGCCCGCGCAAGCCATCAGCGGCGTGACGCCATTGTCGGCGGCGGCGTTCACGTCAGCACCGGCGGCCAGCAGCGTTTTCACGATCTCGGGATATTTGTTCGCGGCCGCGCCCATCAGCGCGGTGATGCCGCCCTTGGCGCGCTCGTCGACACGGGCGCCGGCTTTCAGCAGCTCGGCGGCGATGGCCGCTTCTTTGTTGGTAGCTGCGGCGATCAGGGCCGTCTGCCCGCTTTTGCCCGCAGCGTTGGCGTCAGCACCGGCGGCCAGCAGCGCCTTCACGGCCTCAAGCGTGTTGTAGGCGGCGGCCGTCATCAGCGGCGTTTCTTCGCGCTTGTTGCGCGCTTCGAGATTCGCGCCATCTTTGAGCGCCGCGGTGATCTCGTCTGCGCTCCCCTTGCGGCACAGCTTGTGGAAATCGTTATCGCTCAGCGCGCCCCAGGCGGGGATCGCCAGGCCGATCAGCAGGAGCGCGGTCAGAAAACGTTTTCTCATGGTCTCGTTCATCTCCTTGAAAATGAGCCAATATCAAACTCCGATGTTATGAAAAACAGCGCCGTCGTCAGCGGTTTTCGGGATAGAACACTTCCACGCGCACGGACTTTGTCTTCGCCAGCGTCTCGGCGTCGATCCCCTCAAGCGGCAGCCACCAAGGCGTCGTAGCCGTCTCGTCGGCGCCGTGCCACGCGTCGATGCGCATCGTGTTGCTGAACAGATACGGCGCCATCGCCCAGCGATAGTAGCCGAAGAAGAAGAAATGCTTCTGCTCCGTGTTCACCTGATCGAGCTCTTCGCCCTTTTCGTCGAGCAGATAGATATCGAACTCGATGGGCACTTCGTAGAACTTGCGGAAGAATTTGTCGAACAGACCGCTGAGCTTGCGTCCCGGATCGGTGTTCCACTCGTCGCGCGTGAGCGAATAGACCAGCGCCGAGTACTTGCCGTCGGTCAGCGTGTAGTTGTCGCGTCTGTGATCGTAAATGTCCTTGAATTCACGCCCGGCGTAGTAATCACGGATGCGGCGCTGAGGCTCGTCCTTGTAGCGGTACTTTGCCGGAGCGGGGAAAACGCCGTCCATCGCGGCTTTCATTTCCGGCGCGAACGTCTTGAGGAAAAAGTCGGTGTTGTACTTCACGCCATACGCGACCGCGGGGATCTCCTTGTCGTCGCGCGTCTTCATCGTGCCGATCGGACCAAACGCAAACTCGACGAACTGTTCCGGTGAGTATTTATTCATCACCTCTTCCAGCTTCGGAAGACCGGCCTCGTTGACAGCAGCGCAGGCAGCGGAAGCGAACAGAGCAAACACGGCAGCGAAAAGAACCATTTTTTTCTTCATAACTAAACCCCTCCTAATATAAAAAATTAAATCATGCTTTGAGTATAACATGAATAATCATTCTGTCTATACGTCTTTACAGCATACAGTACTTACAAGTTTTCATCAATTATGAAAGAGCCCATTTGGAAGGGAGGCGTTCGTCGCGCACGTCCGCAAAATGAAAGCCGCGCTTCTTTTTCACGACCTTTTATTCATATACAAAAAACAGGAGGAGCGTTCCGTACCTCACGGAACGCTCCTCCTGTTTATTACTTCCGGAAAAATTGCATCGCCCACTGCACAGCGATCCACACGCCCAGGGCGGTGAGGAGCCATTCGAGCACTTCGTGGAGCTTCACGAGCCAGCGGCGGCTCGAGGAATGAACGTCGAACGGCCTGTGCATGAGCCAGATGAAAACGAACAAGGCTGCAAACGCGCGCAGCTGCGCGCGCATGAACGCCTCTCTCCTTTTCTCAAAAACAGCGTCTTTCGCGCTTATTCTTCAAAATCGCTTTCGGCTGCGGCGAGCGCTTCCATCTGAGCGCGCTTTTTCGCGCTGCGGCGCCGGCCGCCGCGATGACCGCGGCGTTTTTTCTTCTTCGCGCCGTCGTCGTTCTTCTCGACCTTCACAGGCAGAGCGGCCTGGCCTTTCTTTTTATGGCGAGAACCGCCGCGGTGCTTGCGACGCTCCAGCCGCACGCGGTCGGTGGGGACGAGACGCACCTGGCCCTCAGGCAGCTCGACGGCGGTGCTGTCCATCTCGAGGATGCGGTCTTCGAAGCCGAAGACGGTGGGATCGATCTCCTCGATGGCCTCCTCCACCTTGTCCATGCGGCTGAACTTGTACTCGTCGGGCAGGGAGTTGTTGTAGCGCTTGACGCGCAGCAGGGCCTGCAAAAAGTTCTTCTCGTACTTCTGGAACAGCTCGGCGGCAATGAGGCCGTCGGGATGGACGTAGCCCTCGCCTTTCGCCGCGCCGTGAAAGAACAGATCGGCCATTTCCAGGTTCTGTTCGATCTCCATCTCGCCGTACCACACGTCGGCCAGGATGGCCTTGAACGTGTCCTTCTGGCCGGGCGCAAGGAGTTCGAGGCTGCGGTCGATCTGCTCGACCGCCTCGCGGATCTCTTCGAGCACGGTCTTGTAGCGCAGCTGCGGCAGCGAATAGCGGGCGACGATCTCGGCCTCGTTTTCGACGGTGCTGTGCTTCTTGAGGATGGCTCCGAAATCGGGATTGAGCTGGATGCTGGCCTTGTCGTCGGGCATCTTCTCGATGGCCTTGAACATGTCGCCGATGTCCACACCGCGCGACTCGACCGGACTGTCCTCCAGCCAGGTGACGAAGCCTTCGTCGAACAGTCCCTTGCGTCCGGCGCGCCCCGCCATCTGTGAAAAGCTGGTCTTGCTGATGGGACGGCGGTCGAAATACTTGACGGTCTGCGCGAAGACGACAGTCTCGGCCGGCAGGTTGACGCCGAGGGCAAGCGCGTCGGTGCCGACGACAACATCGATGATGCGCTCGCGGTAGGCGCGCTCGACGAGCAGCTTCTCCTTGGGGAGCAGGCGGCCGTAATAGACGCCGACGCCCTTGTAGAGATGCTTCTGGACGGTCTTCACTTCCAGGATCCAGGCCAGGTCGCGCAGACGGGCCTTGCGGCTGGGATCGATGTCCATGCGCTGCGCGGCGATAAGGTCGGCCACCTCGTGGACGCCCTTCTGGGAGAACGCAAACACCAGCGCGTCGTGGATCTCGCGCGCGTTCTGGGCGTGCTTGAGGTAGGTCAGCTTGGTCGTGCGCTCTTTGAGTAGGAACAGCTCAAACGGCCGCTCCATGACGCGCTCAAGGTACTCGCGGATCTCGCCGGGAGTGCCGAACGTGGCCGACATGACGAGGATGGGCGCGCAGGGATGCGTCTTGCGCAGGCCGTCGATGTAGGCGCGGCTGCGCTCGTTCTCGCTGAAGATGTAGTGGAACTCGTCGATGATCAGGCGGATGCCGTCCATGCCGGCGTATTTGAGGTTGTAGATCTCCTGTGTGCAGCAGATCACGGGCGCGCAGGCGTTCTTTTTGAAGTCGCCGGTCTCGATGCCCACGTCGAAGCCCATCTTCAGCAGGTCCATGTAGCGCTCGTTGCTGAGGGCCTTGATCGGCGCGGTGAAGATGACGCGGTCACAGCCTGACCGGTCGGTGATCGCCTTCCCCTCGCCGTCGACCAGGCCGGCCCACAGGTAGGCGACCATGGTCTTGCCCGCGCCCGTAGGGGCCGACAGCACGGCCGAGAGCGGCGCGCCGTTTTCGTCACTCAGAGCGCGCCAGGCTTCGAGCTGCCAGGGATAAAAAGGATATGCGGTTGGTGCGGTATCTTCCATGTGTTTCAACTCCGTAAAATTCAAAACCTGACGCAAGGACACGAAGGCCCAGGGAAAACTTTTGAAAAAAGCATGGTTCATGCGCGATGCTTTGCGGGCGCCTTTCTGTTTTTCTCAAAAAGTTTCTTCGTATCCTTCGTGTCTTTGCGTCTTCGCGGCGGCTTTGAATTTATTATTAGTACGACTTGGAGAAGATCGCCAGATGCGCGCCTTCCTTGCCAGTGTAGACGCACGTGCCGACGCGGTCCTTCTCGGCCAGCGGATAGCAGCGCACGGTGGCCTGCGTTTCTTCCTTGATCTTCTTCTCGTCTTCGACGCTGCCGGCGAAGAAGCACTTCACCCAGCCGCCCTTGGCAAGCTGAGCCTTCAGCGCCTCGTAGCTGTCGACCTCATACGTGTTGGCGTCGCGGAACGCGCAGGCCTTTTCATACAGCGACTTCTGGATATCGTCGAGGATCGCCGGCACGCGCTCAGGCAATTCGGCCCACTTCAGGTCTTCCTTGGCGCCCGTGTCGCGGCGCACGCTGCGCACTGCCTCGTTCGCGGCATCCTTCTCGCCCAGTTCAAGGCGCAGCGGCACGCCCTTCTGGAGGTGATAGAAAAAGCGGTCGGCAGGGCGCATATGGTTCTGCTCGTCAACTTTGACGGACAGCGGGCCGAGCACCGCGCAAAGCTTGTCGGCCAGCTCATGGGCCTTCGCCGACATCTCGGCAAACTTAGCGTCGTCCTTGGAGATGGGCACGATGACGACCTTCGTCGGCGCGATGCGCGGCGGCAGGATCAGACCGTCGTCGTCGGAATGGGTCATGATGACCGCGCCGATCATGCGGGTGGAAACGCCCCAGCTGGTCGTCCAGGCGAACTGCTGATCGCCATTGGCATCCTGGAACTGGATCTCGAACGCCTTGGCGAAGTTCTGGCCGAGGAAGTGGCTCGTTCCGGCCTGGAGCGCCTTCGTGTCGCTCACCATCGTCTCGCAGGTGTAGGTGTCAAGCGCGCCGGGGAAGCGCTCGCCGGCCGACTTGACGCCTTCGACGATGGGCAGCGCCAGGTCTTCCTTCATGATCTTGGCGTAGACGCCGAGCATCTTCTTCGTCTCGGCCTCGGCTTCGTCACGCGTGGCATGGGCAGTGTGGCCCTCCTGCCAGAGGAACTCCGACGTGCGCAGGAACAGGCGGGGACGCTTCTCCCAGCGCATGACGTTGCACCACTGGTTGATCAGCAGGGGCAGATCGCGCCACGACTGCACCCACTTGGAGAACATCGCGCCGATCACCGTCTCCGACGTGGGACGGACGACGAACGGCTCTTCCAGCTTTTCGCCGCCGGCGTGCGTGACGACCGCGCACTCGGGCGCGAAGCCCTCGACGTGCTCAGCCTCCTTCTGGAGATACGACGAGGGGATCAGCAGCGGGAAATAGGCATTGACGTGTCCCGTCTCTTTAAAAGCCTTGTCGAACTTGGCCTGGATGATCTCCCACACGGCATAGCCGGTGGGACGGATGACCATGCAGCCGCGCACGGGCGCGTAATCGGCCAGCTCAGCCACCTTGATGATGTCGAGATACCACTGCGAATAATCCTGCGAACGAGGGGTAATGTTGCGTGCCATTGTATAAAAATGCCTCCTGAAAATGTATGATCGAAATTTGAACGGCCGCAGCCGCTGTCTTTATCAGAACAGATGGAACACGTCCCAGTCGGGGACGCCGATCGTCAGGCCGAATTTCCACTCCTTGCGGTCAGTGTAGACGGCATAGACTTTGCCGTCGATCAGCTTGCGAGGTGCGTGAAGTGCCAGCCCGGCTTCCCACGGCTTGCGGATGTTTTCGCCGCCGGTTCCCCAGGCGTAGCCCTGGCCGCCGAAGAGCTCGGCGACGACGGGACCGAACATGGTCTGCTGAAGCGGATGGCGCAGCTTGACGCGCCACCAGGCAAAGCGCTCGGAGGGGATGGGATGCTGCGCCAGGCTGTAAAGTTCTTCGCGTGCGCCCAGATACGCTGCCAGCGGCATATGGGCGTTCAGCTTGCCCTCGCTGTATCCGCCCTGCAGCTCAGCGACCAGGTTCCTGTTCAGCGCGCGGCGGCCCGACATCGCCGCCCGCCAGAGGAACGCGTCCTCAGAGCCGATCCACATACCGTTGAAATCAAACTTGAAGCCGTTGATCGGGTCTTCCGGATCGTCCATCAGGTTAAGCGAGGCAGAGAACACAGGCGCCAGGTAGTTGCCGCTCTCTGCTCCGGAAACATGGCGGAACGCTCCGCCGGCAAGTCCCGCGGAGAGACGCAGACGCTGGCCCAGCACGTAGTGCCGGCGCAGGTCAAACGAATATTTTTGCCAGCTCGCCTGGCCGCCTTCGGGGTCCATCTTGAAGCGCGCGGCTGTCAGATTGGCCTCCCAGTAACGGCTGCGGCGCACGTCCATGCCCCAGTAATAGTTGAAATCCGCCGCCCAGTTGTCGCCGAGATAGGCGCGTGAAGTCAGCATATCGCCGGGCTGGAACAGGTCGTAGCTGCTGCCGGAGATCTCCAGCCAGCCCTTGGAGGCCAGCGTGCTCGCGTAGCCGCCCATGCGGTAAATGTGCGGAGGCAGACGCTGCACCTTGAGCACGACGATCACGCCGCGCTCCGTGTGGATGAGGTCGTAATCGACACTGCGCACGTCGTCGCGGCCGGCGATCGAGGTGCTGGCGGCGACGACCTCCTTCATCGGCACTTCACGTCCGATCCACACCTTGAGCAGCTCGCGCTCTATCGCCCGAGCCATATCCGCAGGCACGCCGGTGACGCGCACCCCGACGACATGCGGCGGCCGCTGCGGCTCGCCTTCGTGCGGGCGTTTGACAGGACGACGCGGGGCCGTCTCCAGCAGCTTGCGCAGCTGCGGCAGCATCTTCTCGGCCGCAACGCGTCCCTGATCGATGATCTCGCCCGCAGGATTGATGCCCAGCATCGGGTAAGACTTCACGCCGGGACTGATGAGCAGATCAGCCAGAGCCGCCTCACGGCGCACATTCTGCATCGTCAGGATGGTGATCGACTGGCTGACCACGTCGATCATGCTGCCCAGGTTTTCGCGCGGCTCCAGCTCGCTGGTGAGGTTGATCGCGATGACAGGATAACCGGGGAACAGTTCCCGCGCCGTCTCCACAGGCATGTTGCTGACCATGCCGCCGTCGACAAGCAGACGGCCGTTGATCTCCCACGGATCGAACACGCCGGGGATGGACATCGAAGCGCGCACGGCGCTGGCCAGCGAACCGCGGCGCAGCACCACCTTTTCGCCGGTGACGAGGTCGGTTGCCACGGCCGCGAAGGGGATGGGCAGCCTGCGAAAATCGGTGACGGTGACGTGCGAAAGCAGCTGGGCGATATATTCCAGCACCGCCGTTCCGGCAACGAGACCGAGCGGACCGACAAGCTTGTTCTGATTGTTCATGTGCATCTCGGGGCGGATCATGCTCACGTCTCGGTTCATCTTCTCCGACACGTTGAAATAGTTGCCGCCCGTAGCTGTGACCAGCTCGGCAAGATTGACATCGCGGACGATCGAGTCGAGCTCGGCAGCCGTTTTGCCGCTGGCGTAGAGACTGCCGACGATTGAGCCCATGCTCGTGCCGACGATGCCGGCGATGCCCACGCCCTCGCGTTCGAGCACTTCGAGCACGCCGATATGCGCGTATCCCTTGACGCCGCCGCCCGAAAGCGCCAGCACGACGTACGGCTTGTCCTCCGCCGCATGCGCAGGAAGCGTCAGCGTCGTCAGGACCAGCAGGATCGTGAGAAGGAACCTTTTCACCTTCAACTTTTTCCACCTCGTTTTATTCAGAGAACTCTTCGGCACAGCGCAAAGCCGGTCGTAAAATCGACAGAAAACAACAACTTATTTTATCCAAGCCGGCGCGCGTTTGCAAGGGCGCAAACAGCAAAAGGAACGAAAAACAGCCTCCGGCCGCCGAAGGGCCGAAGGCTGTTCTTTTACGCGATATACAACGCGGTCATTCTTCCCTTGCATCGTTCCTGTCACGCTCCAGCGCGTCGCTTGCGTCTTCAAGGCGTTCCCAGGCCCGCTGTGCGCTGTGGCTGAAAAACTGGTCGATCACCGTCAGGCCGAAGGCGATGCCCGAAGCAAGCAGCGCCGTGCGGTCGATCTCGAACCCCGCGTTCAGCTCCAGCGCCTTGAACACCCACGCCGCCCACGGCCGAAACGCCGCCACCAGCCCGAGCACGGCTTTTTTGAACATCTCCGCGTCCGAGACCAGGCAGGAACGAAACACGATGCCCGCCCAGACCAGGTTCGCGATAAGCGCTCCGTGATGCGAGATGAAGCAGTAGCGGTCCCACATGTCAAGATCCTGTTCCAACCCGTTCAGCACTTTATCCTTTTCCGATTTCTCCATCGAGCCCGCCTCCCTTCACACATCGTCAGCCAGATGATTATACACCAGAGCACGGGATTGAAAAACCGGCCAGTTTTCCTATTGCGTCATTACAAAAGTCTTGCTATAATCATTTCGTAAACAAGTATAGTTTCATCTTGAACAAGAGTAGTATCTCAGCAGGCAAGTAAAAATCAAGCCGTTTCGACGGCTCGCTTTTGCTTGCCTTGTTTTTTTAGAAAGGAGCGACGCAGCATTGACGTGGGAAAACTTCATGGTTCCAGACGAGATCGATCTCTGCCGCCTTGCGATCCTGCTGGCGATGACGCCGACACAGGAGAACGAAAAAGACGTAATCGCTCAGTATCAGAAGCTCGGTCTGCGCGCCGCAGCCACAACGATATCCGGATTCGGCATCAGCGGGCAGACGGGCATCGTTCGCAGCGTCGTCAATCTCTGCGTCAATACGGGGCTGATCGAGCGCAAGCGCTCGCAGATCCATCCTATCTGCCACTGCGTTCTTGAAGTGACGCAGAGTACGCGCGCTTCTGACGCGATCGGACAGAACTTTTTGTTCAAGGCCGCAGCCATGCGGCGGCGCGAGGAATTTGCCCTGTGCTTCTACGGCAACCTTGCCATGCATGAGCTGTCGGGGCACAAGACGATCGGCGTCGGCTACCAGATTCTCGGTCAGTAACTCTGCACAGCTGCCCTCATCACAACTGAATACAGTATCACAAGTATAGCAGTTCAATCGAATCACGTTTTTCAGTAAGAAAGCATCCGTCCGTTCTCCGCTTACGGGGCACGGCTCGTTATGCTTTCTTTTTTTATTCTATTTTTACAGGAAAGGAGGCAATCAGTTCTCAATAATTATGCGTTCTGAGGCTAGAAGTCTTGTGTCGATCATTATCTGTTGAAGGAGGAAAAGTTCATGTCAAACAATACCCCAAGTTCCGGTTCGCTCATCACCCGCATGGGCAACAAAATGTTGCGCTGGTCGCTCAAGTATATGCCCGATGCCAGCATCTTCGCCGTCGTTCTGACGTTCATCGCTTTTATCCTCGGCATCACGCTGACAGATCAAGGGCCGATGCAGATGATCCAGAACTGGTACAAAGGCTTCTGGGAACTGCTCGGCTTCTCGATGCAGATGGCTCTTATCGTCATCACCGGCTCGTGCGTCGCAAACGCTCCGCTGGTCAAGCGTGGCATCGACAGTCTGGCCAGCATCCCCAACAGCGGACGTTCCGCTGCTTTCCTGGTCACATTCGTGAGCGTTGTCGTTTCGTTCCTGCACTGGGGGCTCAGCCTGATCGTCGGTGCGATCCTCGCTAAGGAGCTTGCTCGCAATCTTCGCATCAAGAATGTTCCGTTCGAATACGGTCTGCTTGCCGCCGGTGCGTATGTGGGCCAGATGACGTGGCAGGGGCTGTTCAGCTCATCGATCGGACTGTTTATCGCCTCGCCCGGGCATGCGCTGGAGAGCCTGATGGGCGTTGTGCCAATGTCGGATTTCATGCTCAACCGCATGAACATCATCGTCACAATCGGACTGGCAATTTTCCCAGCGCTGTTCGCCGCCATGCTGCAGCCGAAGAATGAAAATGAGCTGACACCGCTCGATGAGAACGCCATCCGCGCGATCGAGAAGGAAAATCTGACGGTCAAGAAGCGCCCCGAGAACGCCACTGTTGGCGATTATCTCAATTACAGCCCGATCATCGCGCTCGCTCTGGTCGCCATGGGCTTCACTTACATCGTCTCAGCGTTCATGAAAAAGGGGCTGACGGCACTCGACTTCAACCTGCTCAACGCTATCTTCCTCTTCACGGGCATCCTGCTCTACGGCAATATCGCCAACTATGTCGCCGCCGTCAAGGATGCGGCCAGCGGCGTTTCCGGCGTCATTTTCCAGTTCCCGCTCTATGCCGGCATCATGGGCATCGTCAAATATTCAGGCTTGGTCATGATCCTTGCCAACGGCATTGCCAGCATCAGCACCAAGGGTACGTTCTACCTGTGGACGTTCCTGTCGTCGTCGCTGGTCAATATGTTCGTGCCTTCCGGCGGCGGTCAGTGGGCCGTCCAGGGCCCTGTCGCCATCGAATCGGCCCGCCTGATGGGCGCCGACCTGGTCAAGACGGCCCTGATGGTCGGCTACGGCAACACCTGGACAAACATGGCGCAGCCGTTCTGGGCAATCGCCCTGCTGGGCATCACAGGTCTGGAAGCCAAGCACATCATGGGCTACAGTATGGCCATCATGCTGCTGTCAGGATTCATCTTCGTGCTCGCGGCCGTTCTGCCGCTCTAAGGCGGTGCTGCGATCATGAGTAATTTCGACTTTTCCGAACTGACGGTGGCGCGCGTTCACGCCGCGTATCTCGACGGCACGCTGACAGCGCGCAAGCTGTGCGAACACTACCTGGAGCGGCTCAAGGCGCTTGAGCCGCGGCTGAACTCCGTCATCTGCGTCAATCCGAAGGCGCTCGAAGAGGCCGACAAAGTCGATGCCTTCATCGCCGCAAATCATGCCCTGAACGGCGCGCTGTTCGGCATCCCCGTGATGCTGAAGGACAACTTCAACACAACCGATATGCCCACCACAGCCGGCAGCGTAGCGCTGAAAGGCTGGGTGCCGCCGAAGGACGCTTTCGTCACGAAGAAGCTGCGCGAGAGCGGCGCGATCATCCTCGCTAAAACCAACCTGCACGAGTTCGCCATCTGGGGCGAGACGATCAGCTCGGTGCTGGGACAGTCGGTCAACCCGTACGATCCCACGCGCACGCCCGGCGGCTCGTCCGGCGGCACCGGCGCGACGATCGCCGCCAATATCGGCATCATCGGCCTGGGAACCGATACGATCAACTCGGTACGTTCGCCTGCGTCTGCAAACAGCCTGGTAGGCATCCGCCCGACGATCGGCCTTGTCTCGCGCGCAGGCATTGTGCCCTATTCATTGACACAGGACACGGCAGGCCCCATCTGCCGCACGGTGGAAGATGCTGCCAAATGCCTTGATGTCATCGCCGGCTACGACCCCGACGACGCGGAAACGGCCTGGGGCGTCGGGCATGAGGTAAAGAGCTACGCTGATGGTCTGAATGCCGATGCACTGGCCGGCAAGCGTATCGGCGTGTTGGAAAGCCTGTTTGGCAAGGAAGCGATCAACGCGCCTGTCAACGAAGTGATGAAGCAGGCAATGAAAGTCTTTACCGACAACGGTGCAACGCTGGTGCCGATCAAGGACAACATCGATCAGCCATGGCTGACGAGCGAGGTGTCGGTACATCTCGATGACTTCCGCCACGACCTCGACAGCTATCTCGCCGACCTGCCCGCCGACTGGCCTGTTCACAGCATGGCCGAGATCCTCGAAAAAGGCCTGTTCCATCCGTTCTCCGAGAGCAACATGCGTGACGCCATGAAGCTGGAAGTCGGTTCACCGCGCTATCTGGAAAAGATGTTCAACAAGATCGGCGTGCGCACGCACATCCTCAAGATCATGGCTGATCTGAAGCTTGACGCAATGATCTACCCGCATCAGCAGCAGCTGGTGTGCAAATGCGGTGCCAGCCAGCAGCAGCGCAACGGCGTGCTTTGCTCGTCTACCGGCTTCCCTTCGATCTGCGTGCCAGCCGGCTTTGCGCCTGATGAGAACGCACCTATCGGAGTGCCCGTCGGCATGGAAATCATCGGCCGTCCGTGGAGCGAGAAAGAACTGATTGCCATCGCTTACGCGTTTGAGCAAAAATCTCATTTCCGCAAACCGCCTCTCCTGTAGACAGTAAAGCTTATACGCCATTCCGTCCTCGGGTCTCTTTCTGCTAAAACAGAAGGAGACCCATTATTTTCCCATGCTCCACTTTTCAAGAACGCAATAACGTTGTAAAATTTAAATACGGCACGAATTCTGTGCCGCAATTTGAAAAAGGAGTTGAATCTGTCATGAAAAAGTTTTTGAAGTGGCTCGTGATCGTTGTTGTGCTTGCCGGCGCGTTCTGCTGGTATAAGGGCATCGGCCCGTTCGCCAAGCCCGAGCAGCCTGCCGTGAAGCAGGAAGTGAAGGCCCCGGCCCCCGCGCCCGCTCCGGCCGCGAAGCCTGCTGAGAAGCCTGCCGAGGCTCCCAAGCCTGAGGTCAAGCCCGAAGCCCCCAAGGCTGAAGAGCCCAAGCCCGTCACCGTCGACGAAGCCGTCGCTCTGCTGAAAAAGGCCGAAGCCGACAAGACCGAGACGCCTGCGCTCTCCAAGCTGATGAAGAGCAACGACGCCGCGCTGGCCTACAAAGTGCAGAACGCTTATCTGGCCGACCGCCTCAAGAGCGATTCCGTCATCGGCTACAAGGGCGGCATGACCAGCGAGAAGCTGATGCAGGTGTTCAGCACCAGCGAACCCGCAGTGGCCCCGCTGTTCAAGTCCGGCCTGCTGCCCGAAGGCACGCCTATCGTGCTCGACCGCCCCGGCATCAAGCTTGAGCAGGAGATCGGCTACCGCTTCGGAAAGAAAATCGACAAGCCGCTTGAGAGTCCCGAGCAGGTGAAGGCCGCCGTCACCTCGCTGTTCCCCGCCATTGAAGTGCCGCTTGTCGGCTTCGCCAGCCTCAAGGGCATCGGCTTCTTCGACATGGCTGCCGCCAGCGTCGGTTCGTATCAGGTCATCTGCGGCAAGGAGATCCCGGCTGAGGGCGTCGACGTGAACGCCATCGAGATGAAGTGCACCCGCGACGGCAAGGACTTCAACGCCGGCAAGGGCACTGACGCGCTCGGCGATCAGTGGGGCACGCTGCTCAAGCTGATCAACATCATCGTCCGCAACGGCAACACCATCGAGCCCGGCCAGTTCATCATCTCCGGCGCGATGGGCGCGATGCTGCCCGCCGATCCCGGCAATTACACGGCCGACTTCGGCAGCTTCGGCAAGATCGACTTTGTCGTCAAGAAGCCCGAGTAGTTCCAGGCCCGAAACAAGACACAAGGATAACCAAAAACTCACCGTGCGCGAAAAATTTTTCGCGCACGGTGAGTTTTTTATCCCATTTCATGCGGACCATGAGGAAAGAACTGGTTCTGAGGAGAACAAGACATCCACAAAACAAGCTCATTTTTTCGTCAAACACTGGCTGTCACACCGGCACCAGGTCACGCAGGCCAGTCTCAGCCGCGGTATTTGCGGTCGTAGAGCAGCGCCGCGAGGAGGACGACGAAGCACGATCCGGCATTGTGGACGAGCGCTCCCGCCGTCGGCGTCAGCACACCGGCCGCCGAAAGCGAGACGGCGACGGCGTTGATCCCCATCGAGAGCGAGATCGCCAGCCGGATCGTTTTCACGGTCTCCCGCGCCAGCCACTTCAGATACGGCAGTTTCATCAGATCGTCAGTCATCAGCGCTGCGTCGGCCGCCTCGACGGCCAGTTCACTGCCGAAAGCCCCCATCGCGATGCCGGCATCGGCCGCCTTGAGCGCGGGGGCATCATTCACACCGTCGCCGATCATGCAGACACAGCCGGACTGTTTGAGCCGGATCACGTGCTCGACTTTCTCCTCCGGCAACAGTTCCGCACGCACTTCGCCGATCCCCGCAGACTGTGCAAAGAAATCAGCTGCACGTCTGTTGTCGCCCGTGAGCAGAACGCTGCGGACGCCCATCTTTGCAAGCCGTTTCACCGCTTCCGCCGCGTCAGGGCGCACCGTATCGGACAGGGCAATGATGCCGAGCACCCGCTGTCCGTCAGCCACGGCCACAGGGGCTTTGCCGCTTTCATGCAGTTTGCTGAGCGCATCTTTGCCCGCGGCATCAGGAACGATCCCGTTTTCCTCAAGGAAGCGCTCGTCGCCGCAGAAGTACCGTTCGCCATCGACAAGAGCCGTCACGCCCTTGCCGGCGAACATGCGAAACTGCTGCGCCTCGCGCAGGGGCAGCCGGCGTTCGCGTCCCGCACGGACGATCGCCGCACCAAGGGGGTGTTCGCTGCGGCTTTCGACCGAAGCGCCGATGCTCAGCAGCTCATCTTCGCCAAGGTCCGTCAGCGGGATCACATCACAGACTTCAAGTTCTCCTGTCGTCAATGTGCCTGTTTTGTCAAATGCCATGATGTCTGCCTTGCCGATCTTCTCAAGCGCCTCGCCGGATTTGACGATCACGCCATGTTTTGCAGCCTGCCCAACCGCCGCGACGACCGCCGTCGGCGTCGCCAGCACGAGCGCGCAGGGACAGAAGACGACCAGCACGGTCACAGCGCGCACGACCTCCCCGGTCACGACGTACACGGCGACAGCGATCAGCAGCGCCACTGGAACGAGCCAGCTCGCCCAGCGGTCGGCAATGCGCTGCGCCGGCGCCTGACGGCTTTCCGCTTCGGCGACCAGCCGGACCAGCTTTTGCAGCGAACTGTCTTCGCCTGTTTTCGTCACGGTAATGTCGACCGAGCCAAAGCGATTGATCGTGCCGCAGAACACCTCATCGCCGGGCCGCTTGTCTACCGGCAGGCTTTCTCCGGTCACAACAGACTGATCGACCGACGTTTCCCCGCAGACGATCGTCCCGTCAGCGGGGATCGCCTCGCCGGGCAGCACGCGAACTATGTCGCCGGGCACGATCTGGGCCGTTTCGACGATCTCGACATCGGTCCCGCGAACGCGCCTGGCTTTCTGCGGCGTGATCGAGAGCAGGCTTTTCAGCCCTTTTTTCGCGCGGTTCACCGTCGCGTCCTCCAGAAGCGCGCCCAGCTCCATGATGAACGCAACTTCTCCCGCGGCGAAAAGATCGCCGATCAGGATCGCCGCGATCATCGCGATCGAGATCAGCAGCGCCGAAGAGATCTTCGCGATCCCCTGATTCACCGCCAGACGCCGCAGCGCCAGGTACAAAAGCGGAGTTCCGCACACGGCAACGCAGCCCCAGGCCAGCGCTTCGCCCCAGGGAAAGCCCATGCGAGGCAGAACGAACGAGGCCAGAAGAAAGACGCCGCCCAGGACGGTCATCGGCAATCCGGCACAAAAATCGACGATTTTTTTGATCATCTCTGCTCCTTCGGTTGACATTCGCGTAAAAAAACGCATAATCAGTTACTGAACACAATGTTCGTTTATGATTATAGTATTCAGAAACAGGAGAACAAGGATCAAAAAAGCCGGAACGTCCGTTACCGGACGTTTCCGCAAAAATATCCAGGGAGACACTGATTTAATGAGCCTGATGCCCCGCCAGGGGATTTCGTCGTTTGGCAAGGAGAAGCGAAGAGGCATAGCGGGGCTATGGTGACGACGCGAAGCTAGTCCTTGAGGGTGAGCTTCGACGCAGCCAAGCGGCGAAAGGCCCGGCGGGGCGCGGGCGAATTAATCAGCGTCTCCCAAGGAGGCACGACATGGACCGCCGACAGAAAAAAACGCGACAGGCTATCTTCAACGCGTTCACGGATCTGCTTGAGAAGAAGCCTTTTTCCGCCGTCACCGTCTCAGAGATCATCGCCGCCGCCGACGTGGGCCGGAGCACCTTCTACACTCATTTCGAGACGAAGGACGATCTGCTGCGGGCGCTGTGCGCGGAAATCTTCGAGCACGTCTTTTCCGATGCTCCCGTCAGGGAACAGACGCATGATTTTTCATCCCGGCCCCGCGACCTGCGCGCCGAATTCACGCACATCCTTTACCACCTGCGCGACAGCCGGCGCTACGTCAAAGGGATCCTGGCCTGCGAAAGCGGCGAGATCTTCATGCGGGCGTTCCGCGACCATCTCAAGAGCGTGCCTGAGCTTGGACTGAGCAACGCGCCCGCAAACGTGCCCAAAGATTACCTGCTGAACCACCTCGTCTGTGATTTTGCCGAGACCGTGCGCTGGTGGATGAAAAACGGATCATACTCGCCCGAGGAGATCAGCGGCTTTTTCCTCGCGACAGCGCCGTTTCTGTCCCCAAGCCATGCTCCGTCTGCATAAAAAGCGGCCGCCGCTGGCACCAGACCAGCGGCGGCCGCTTTAACTAATGCGCGATTAAAATGCTCCTCGCGCTGCGCCCTAATATTTCGCCACGTCGGCGGCGTTTTTGACGATGATGATCCAGGCGCCGTCTTTGGCGCGCTTCAGCAGTTCGATCATCGCGTCCTTTTCAAGGCTGATGCAGCCGCCCGTGGTCCAGTGGTCGGTCGCCTTGACGTGGACGAAGATCGCCGAGCCGGCGCCGGTGACGCGGGGATTCACGTTATAGCCCACCGCCATGGCGTAATCGTACTGATAATAGTCGATCAGGTGCTCGCCGCCGATCTTCGCTGCGCTTTCAACCCAGGTGTTGTAGGTGGCGGGGAACTTGACGTCGTCGGCCCAGTACGAATTCGGAGTGACCTCTTTCCATGCCATCTGCGTGCCGGGATTGGCCTTGCGGCCGAAGGCGTGCAGGATGGGGAACGCGCCGATGGGCGTCTTCACGTCGCCTTCGCGCTTTTTCGCAGCGGCGATCAGGCCTTTTTTGCCGTAGCCGCATTTGCGGTCCATCTCCTTGCTCCACTCGCCGCTTTCACCCTTCGTCCAGAACGTCATATTGTGATCGACAACGAGGATGATCTGATCGGTCTTCTGCGCCGTCTTCGAAGCGGACACAAGCGACTTCAGGCCGGCAGCGCCGGCGGCGGAAGCGAGCACAGCCGTCAGCAATGCTGCAAAGATAAGCTTTTTCATGAATACAACCTCCCGCTGAAAGAATTTACTGCTTCATTATAACACGGTGAAAAAAGCCCCGTCAGGCATAAACTCTGATATAATACCGACAACACATACAACAAAGCGGAGCTGAGAGAAACGGTACAGGAACGGCCGTACCGCGGCGAAATTTTACCTTTGTTCTCCGGGAGGCACACGAAAATGAACGCACGCAATACAAAAGTGACAGTGATGGTTGAAGCAGCGCTGTGCATGGGCCTGGCGACTGTCAATAGTCAGTGAAAATGTCACTGTAACTGCTCAATAAAAATGTCACTTACGAAGCGGCAGTGTAAGATGAAATACCAGATTTTTTAGCTTTTGTGGCTGAATATTGCCTCCAAGGATGATCCGGCGCAGGTTTATAGGCCTTGCTGCCAGATGGAGCTGCTTGTTTTGCTGGCTTAGGTTTTGACTTCCGCTCTGGCTTGGGACGCTTCTCCATTGCAATAGATTCCCTGCCGGCAACACAGTAGAGTTTCCCGCTGAACGTCTCCCTGACTTCGACACTCCTATTGGCAAGGAGGCTTCCGGAAGGCACTGAGATTGGTGCGTACCAATTCCCATTGTAAGAGATGCCGCCGCCGTGATCGGTCTTCCTCGTATCACGATGAGCGAAGAGCAGCTCGAAGTCAATCGGTTCGATCACAGGAGCGTAAACAGGCTTCTGCTGCGCTTTCACGGCAAACTTCTTGTTATGCTTGGCAATCAGCTTTGGCAAAGCCTTGTTTGCCGTTTCGATGTCAGTGATACCCAACAGCCTCATCTCTGCGGTCAATCTGTCCTGCAACGTCTCCCAAAGACGTTCCACCCTTCCCTTGGCTTCAGGCGACTTTGCGTATATTTGCCCAATGCCCAGTTCAGCCAGCCCCTTCCCAAAATCGCTCAGCGGCCGTTCACCCCCCATAAGTTCCTCCTCTTCGGAGAGCTTCTTCGTCGTGCGGAAGATGGCATGCCTGTCGCTGTAGATTTCCATAGGCAGCCCGTATTTTACGATCCCCCTTTTAAGCGCCTCGACATATCCGCGCATACATTCGTTCACTGTAAAGAACGCACCAGTCACAATCCCCGTAGCGTCGTCGATGTAGGCATGAAGAGCGTAATAGCCGTTCCCCTTCCCGAACCACTCAAACGGCGTCGCGTCCGTCTGCCATAACATCCCCGCGGCCTCCTTCCGTGGCCGTCCGCGATGGAGCTTCGCCCTGCGCTTAGTATGCTTCTTGCTTTTAATGCCGGCGGCAGTAAGAATCCTGGCGACGCTGGCCCGACTGATCTTCACCCCTTCCAGTTCATTGAGCATATCGGTAAAGTGAGAGAAGTTGAAATCCGAATACTTCTCTTGGAACAGCTGAAGCACAGAATTTCGCACCTCCGTTTCGATCGTGTGTTTCGGCTGCCTGTTTCGATTACCATGAATCATGCCAGCGTCACCTTGGGCGATGTACTTCTTTTTGAGCCTGATAGTCTGCCTGAGGCTTAGTCTGAGCGCTGCCGCGGCATCTGAATTGCTCATGCTGCCGTTGCACAGCGTGCTGATGATCTTAACGCGTTTGAGTTCTTTCTGAGACAATGTCACTCGCTCCTGTTTCATGCCCCTATTATCTTACTGAGTGACATTTTCATTGAGCGCTTATAGGTGACATTATCACAGAGCAACGACAGCATGGGCCTGGCGACCGTCCTTTCGCGGATCATCCTGTTTCGGCTGCCTCAGGACGGTTCGATCAGCCTGGAACTTGTCCCTCTGATGATCCTTGCGTACCGGCAAGGCGTCAAAACCGGCACGGCCGCGGGCGCAAGCCTGGGCGTGCTGCTGATCCTGCTGGGCGGCTACGTTCTGCACCCGATCCAGGCTCTGCTGGACTATCCGCTGGCGTTCGCATGCGTGGGGCTGGTCGCGGTGAGGCCGAAGATCGCGGGCTTCGCGCTCGCATGCGGAGGGCATATTCTGTGCAGCACGCTCTCCGGCGTGTGGTTCTTTTCGGAGTTTGCCCCCAAGGGCATGAACCCGTGGGCATATTCCCTTGCGTACAACATCCCCGTGCTGGGATTGAAATACGTGCTTTCAGGCATCGCAGCCTGGCTTTTGTGGAACGTTTTAGATAAACGCCTGACATGCGTTAAAACATGATAAAAGCGGCTCCCCAATGACGGGGAGCCGCTTTTATCATGCACAAACAACTTATTTGGCGGTCAGGAAGCTGATGAACCAGGCGATGTTGGGCAGGCCGACAAGGTCGATCAGCACGGCGCCGCAGAGCGGCACGATGAGGAAGGCCTTGTGCGAGAGCACGCCGTAGCGCTCGCAGACAGCGCCCATGTTGGCAACAGCGTTGGGCGTGGCGCCCAGTCCGTGGCCCATGAAGCCGGCGCACATGACAGCCGCGTCGTAGTTCTTGCCCAGCAGCGGGAAGAGGATGAAGATCGCCAGGAAAGCGATGAGCGCCGTCTGGGCGACAAGGATGCCGAGCAGAGGCAGAGCCAGATCGTACAGATCCCAGATGCGCATGCTCATCATGGCCATCGTCAGGAACACGCCGAGCGACACATCGCTGATGATGTCAAGGCACTTGGTGCGGATCTTCACCATATGAGTGGCGTCATTGATGTTGCGGAAGATGACCGCCACGAACATCGCCATGACGTAGCCGGGCAGCGAGAAGTTCCATGACTTGGGGAACATGGCGTTGACGTGCTTGGACACCACAGCGCCGATCGCCATGAAGGACAGCACAAGGCACAGCATCTTCATGAAGCCGGCCGAATCGACCGCATCGGTGCCGCCTTCGCCCATGACCTCGGAAGCGCTCTTCTGATAGATAGCTTCGTCGCTGGCGGAGATGTCAACGTGGTTCTTCTCGATCAGCATGCGGCAGACAGGACCGCCGAGCAGGCCGCCCATGATCAGACCGAACGTGGCGGAAGCGATGGCGACGGCCTTCGCGCCGACGATGCCGAGCGCTTCGGTGGAGCTGCCGAACGCTGCGGCCGCGCCGTGACCGCCTTCAAGCGAAACGGCTCCGGCCATGACGCCGAACACGGGGTGAATGCCGAACACCTTGGCCAGACCGGCGCCGACGCCGTTCTGGATCACAGCGAGCAGCCAGCAGAAGACCAGGTAAACGACCAGTGCCTTGCCGCCCTTGGCGATAAGCGCAAGGCTGCCGCCGATACCGACCGTGGTAAAGAAGGCCAGCATCATCGGCGACTGAAGCGCAGTGGTGAACTTGATCGTCGCGCCGCCGTTGTGGTGCAGGATCAGGGCCACGATGGCCATGATCAGACCGCCGATGACGGGCGCAGGGATGCAGAACGTCTCAAAGAAGCGCAGCTTGCGGCGCAGACCGTAGCCAAGGATCAGCAGCAGCAGCGCGACAGCGGTGGTCCACAGCGCGTCGAACTCGAGATGCAGCACGTTTTCAGCAAAACTCCATGACATACCGATCACTCCTGTTTTTCTCAGGCCGAGCCTGATTGGATTGGTAAAGCATAAATATATTTTACACGATGAATGATAAATTTCAAGTATCTTTTTGTACTTTACTGAACGCTGCCTTCTTCTTTAGTTTTGCACAAACGTGTACAGTTGGCTTTATTTAATTCATTTTGAGGAAAAATCGCGCCCCGTGCCGATAAAATTCGCTCATATCCCGGATTTTGTTTTATTTGCGCCGTTCCCTTTCTGTCATAAAAATCATACATTTTCATTGTGTAAGCGTCTGTCGGCTGAAATCGCGCGAAAAAAACTCCGCGCGAGGGTTGCGGAGTTCGTTATAAAATGTTTTAATAAGGTCATTCCAGCATGGCCGCTTTCGGCCGCTCACAAAGGAGTGAAACGTCATGTCTGAATCGGCACTTACCGGCTGGGTGGACGACGGACGCTCAGTCTTCTACAGGATGATCGCGTGGAACGAGGCCGGACAGATCGTCAGGTCCGAACCGCTGCCGCCGCGCGCCCCCTTCGATCCCGAGCGCGACGCCGTGATTTCCGCGGGCCTGTTCAACGCGCATTCGCACCCGGAACAGTCAGTGTACACCGACATCGTCGATCCCGCGTGGGATCTGGGCACCTGGTGCCGCAACACCATCTACAAATACTCCGTGGCGATGAACGCCAGGCGCGTGCGCCTGGCCTGCCGCCGGGCCTTCGCCCGCATGATGATGTACGGCACGACCAGCGTCATGGTCAGCTATTACCTCCACGGCAACCGCGGCAACGAGCTTGACCGCGAGGTCATCGCCGCCGCGCGCGATGTGGGCATCCGCCTGATCTTCGGCCGCATGAACTACGACATCATCAACGACAATGCCTATGAGGGCAAGAAAGCCTCGCAACGCAGCTACTACGAGACCATCCCCGAAGCCGAAAAGAACCTTCGCGAGCTGATGAGCGAAGAGGACGCAACCGTGATGATCTGCCCCGCGCTGCACAGCTTCCACGCCTCCACGGCCGCCTGCATCGAGCACGGCATCAAACTGGGCTGGGAGCTGAAGCGCCCCGTGCAGCTGCACCTGTCCGAGGATCAGGGCGATGTGGAGCTGAGCCTGAATGAGCACGGCTGCCGCCCCGTCGTTTACCTCCAGCGCCTGCTCGACGAAGGCCGCGTGCCCTCCCTTGAGCACGTCATCCTCTCCGACTGCTGCTGGCTTGACGACGAAGAGCGCGCCATCATCGCCAAAAACAAGATGCGCGTCGTCTTCGACGCCCGCATGAACGCCCGCGTCAAGACAGGCTTCCCCGACGTGGCCGCGCTGGTCGCCGCAGGCGTGCCGCTGTGGTGCGGCACCGACGGCGAGGCCAGCAACGACGACCTGAACGTGGAAAACGAAAAGGCCTTCATCAAGAAGCAGTGCCCCAGCGTCGATCCTCAGATCATCGACGGCTTCGGCCGCCAGCCGTTCGACTTCCGCGGCGCGAATATCGGGGTGCTTGCCCCCGGCGCCTGGGCCGACCTGCGCGTCATCCGCTGCGGCAAAGTCGAAAGCGTCTACGTCGGCGGCACCCAGACCGTCAAAGACGGCCACCTGCTCGGCCTCGACATCGAGACCGACATCGAAGCCCCCCTGCGCGCCGAAGTCGCCGCCATGACCGCCGGTAATTAATTCGCTATAAATCCAAACCCAACACGAAGCCCAAAGACACGAAGGGATTTTATATGAGTGTTGCACACAGAATATCCTTCCGCGCGCAGGGAAATGAACCATGCTGCGCGTCAGGCCCTTCCCGCAAAGATCTTCTTTGTGACTTCGCATCTTCGCGTAAGGTTTTGAAGTAAAACGTTACCCTGGCACTAACGCCCGCACCAAGCGGGGCGATATTACACATTTTTCAGGAGGTTTTTCTCATGGCATTGATCGAATGCGTACCGAATTTCAGCGAAGGCCGCCGCAAGGACGTGATCGAGGCGATCGTCGCCCCGTTCAAGAACCGCAAAGGCTGCTATCTGTTTGACTACCGCGCCGACGAAGACCACAACCGCCTCGTCGTCTCCCTCTGCGGCGAGCCTGAAGTGATCTGCGATGCCCTCATCGAAGCGGGCAAAGTCGCCGTCGCCAACATCGACCTGAACACCCACAAAGGCGCGCATCCCCGCATGGGCGCCATCGACGTCATCCCCTTCACCCCCATCTCCGGCATCACCATGGACGAGTGCGTCGAGCTGTCGCACAAGTTCGCCCACCGCTACTGGGACGAGCTGAAGATCCCCGTCTTCTACTACGAAGCCAGCGCCGTCCGCCCCGACCGCACGCGCCTTGAGCAGGTGCGCAAGGGCCAGTACGAGGCGCTGAAAGACCTCGTCAAGACCGATCCGTCGCGTGCGGCCGACGTGGGCGACAACCAGTTGCACCCCACCGCCGGCGGCACCGCCATCGGCGCCCGCAAGTTCCTCGTCGCCTTCAACGTCAACCTCAACACCACCAACGTCGAGATCGCCAAGATCATCGCCAAGCGCGTCCGCGCCTCCGGCGGCGGCTTCACCACCGTCAAGGGCATGGGCGTCGACCTGCCCGAGAAAAAGCTCGTCCAGGTGTCGATGAACCTCGTCGATTACGAAAAGACCGCCATGTACCGCGTGCTCGAGTTCATCCGCATGGAAGCCGCCCGCTGGGGCGTCACCGTCAATGGCACCGAAGTGTACGGCATGATCCCCGCCGGCGCCATGCTCGACAGCGCCGCCTACTACCTCCAGGTCGACGACTTCCACAACGATCAGGTGCTGGAGCTCAAACTCCTCGACCTGATGAGCAAGCAGTAGGAGCCCCATCATGGCCCTCCACACCATGACCCTGCCGGACTTTGTCGCCGAACTGGCGTCATCGTCCCCCGCTCCCGGCGGCGGCTCCATCGCTGCCCTCGGCGGCGCGCTGGCCGCAGGACTGGCTTCGATGGTCGGCGAACTCACTGTCGGCCGTGAAAAGTATGCCGCCGTCCAGGACGAGATGACCCGCGTCAAGGACGAAGCCAAGAAAGTCGCCGCCGAACTGCTCGACCTGATCGACCGCGACACCGACGCCTTCAACGCCTTCATGGCCGCCATGAAGCTGCCCAAGAACACCGACGAAGAAAAGGCCGCGCGTAAAGCCGCCATGCAGCAGGCCGCCAAAGGCACCGTCGAAGCGCCGCTGTGCACGCTGAACCTGTGCGCCAAGGCCGCCTCCCTGGCGCTGGAAGCCATCCGCATGGGCAACACCAACGCCGTCACCGACGCCGCCTCCGCCGGCCAGTTCGCGCGAGCCGCCGCGATGAGCGCCGCCTACAACGTGCGGATCAACCTGCTGTCGATCAAGGACGAGCAGTATGTGAGCGAAAAGCGCCTCGCCGTCGCCGAACTCCTCAGCAGCGTCGAGACCGACATGGACCAGATCAGCGAAGTGATCGAAAAAGCCCTGGCCTAAACAAAAACCGCATCACATACAAAACGAGCAGAAAGCGCACACTGCATCCGCGCTTTCTGCTCGTTTTTTCTTATAATATTCTCGAATAGAAATACAAATATCCTGCTGGACAGTCAATCATGGAACAATAACAAGCAAGTGCCGAGCAAGAACCTTCAGCTGTGCGTAACTACGGCACATCACAGTTTTCCTGGCGCATTCATTCCAGCGTACAGGACACGGACGGCCGACACGATGCCTGCATCTTCATCGACTGAATAAAAGATGTAATCTTGTGCCGTTACTTTGGTGCATTATACCATCTCGGAAAGTGAAAGGGAGCTGCCGCTTTTGCTTTTCTCACTCCCCCAGCAGGTGGTGCAGCAGCTGGTCTCGGCTGTTGATGAACATCTCGGTCACTTTGTAGCTGTCGGTGTCCTCGTAAGCGACGGGGCGGATGGCGCCGCCGTCAAAGCTGAGGATCTGCGCGCCGGGCAGGCCGAGAAGGATGGGCGAATGAGTGACGATGATGAACTGCGAGCCGTCGCGGGCAAGGCGGTCGATCTCCATCAGCAGGGTGAGCTGGCGCTGAGGCGAGAGGGCGGCTTCGGGCTCGTCGAGCAGGTAGAAGCCGTCGCAGCGGAAAGTGTTCTGCACAAGGGCGAGGAAGCTCTCGCCGTGCGACTTCTCGTGAAAGTGCTGGGGGCGGCCGCCGGGGCCGCGGCTGTACTCCTCTTCCTTGGTGGCGACGTTGTAAAAGCTTTCGGCGCGCAGAAAATACCCCCACGCGGGGCGGCGCACGCTGCGGTACAGGCGCACGGCATCGTGCAGGGGCGAATGGGAGTCGAACGTCGAAAAATGATAGTTGCGGCTGCCGCCCTCGGGATTGAAGCCCCAGGCCACGGCGACGGCCTCGAGCAGGGTGGATTTGCCGCTGCCGTTCTCGCCGGCGAAGAAGGTGACGGGCGCGCTCAGCGGCAGGCTGCACAGCGAGGCAACGGCGGGGATGCTGCGCACATAGCTGCCGTCGGGCACATGCGCCCAGTCGATGACGATCTCTCTGACGTAAAGCCGGTCGTCCATGGCGATGCCTTCTTTCTGTAATCTTTTTGCTAAATGATCTTCTGGAAAGTTTTTCCGAACGAAGTTCCATGTGGAACTTCGTTCTTTTTTTGCCCGCTTGTCAGCAAGTTTTTCTTGCAGAGTTTCAAGAAAACCGTGCTTTTCACTTGCGAATAATCATGTTACTCTGTTCACGTGAACAAAAGCACGAGCTAGGGAAACGCGGGATCATTCGCCCGCGCCCTGCCGGGCTCATTTAATCTGCGTCCTCCTAAAAATCGCTCAGGTCAGGAGCCGCAAAGCGAGCGCAGGCCTCGCGCAGCAGGCGGACGAGCTCAAGTCCGCAGGCCGGCAGGGCACGGCGCTTTTTCACGGCCAGCATCAGACGGTTGCGCGCGGTCAGGCCCTTCACGGGAAAGACACGCAGCCGCGAGACGGGGGCGTAGGCGTTGAGCTGTCCGGCAACGGCAAGGTACATCGACCAGCAGAAGCAGGCGGCATATCCCCGTGAGGCGAGCATGAGGTGCAGGTCAAGCTGCGGCAGTTCCATGACGCAGTTCAGCGCCACGCCAGTCACGGCGCAGAATTCATCGAGCGCCTGGCGCGAGGTGGCCCCCGGCTCGTTGAGGACGAACGGCGCGCCGGCAAACAGGCTCAGTTCCGCTCCATTGTGCAGCTGGCTGCTAAGGGCGGCGGTGTGTTCGCCGAGCAGGTCGTTCAGCATTGCGTCAGAAACAGCCAAAAACAAGCGTTCGTCAAGCATCGGCTCCAGTTCCATGGCGGCGGGATCGGCCGCGGTCTGATCGAGCAGCGCGGCGTCGAGCTCGTTTTTCAGCAGCAGCTCGCGCAGCGTTCGCGAAGGAGCACAGCGCGTGGTCAGGCGCACGCGCGGATAGCGGCGCTTGAACAGGGGCAGCAGATCGGGCATGAGGATGCGGAAGCGCCCTTCCGGCAGGCCGAAGCGAAACTCGCCGATCTGGGAATCGCGCAGGTCGCCGAGCCGGCCGCGCAGATTGAGCTCCGAAAACTCCACGTCGGCAAAGGCTTCCAGCACGGCCTGTCCCGCCTGCGTGAGCGACAGTTTTGGAGTGCGCTCAAACAGGGGGGAGCCAAGCTCGCGCTCCAGATTCTTGAGGTACAGACTCAGCCCCTGATGCGACACGTTCAGCTCTTCCGCCGCGGCGGAGATGCTGTCGGCACGGGCCAGGGCGAGAAAGTAATGGTAATTGTTCAGCACGTTTTTTCCTCCCTTCCGCGCTCATTATAGGCGGATAAGAAGCATTCGCGCAAGAAAATCTTGCGCTTTTTTGAGAAAGAGGCGATACGATGGAACGAAGCGTCAGCAACTACAACGAAACGCTCACACCGGCAGGTCCGCTGCAATTCTGCGACGTGACGCTGCGCGAGGGCGAGCAGACGGCCGGTGTGGCCTTCACGCCGGAGGAGCGCGTCGAGCTGGTGCGCCGTCTTGATGCGGCGGGTTTCCAGCAGGTGCAGCTGTACAACACCTGGCACGGCGACGGCGTCGACGAGAAGGCCATGGAGCTGAACGCGCAGCTGTGCGCGCTTCCCCGGCGCCAGATCATGATGGAAGTGCTCAACTTCAACACGTCCGATTTTTCCCGGCTGAAGACGATGATCGACGCACAGGCTCAGTTCAAGCCCGACATCATCCACGCCAGCTATTCGCTCGCCGGCGGCGATGAAGCCGCCCTGAAAAAGCGCGAGGAGCAGATCCGCGCCACGGCAGAGTATGTGAACGAAAAGGGGCTGAAGTGCAACATCAGCCTGCTCGACTCCACCCGTTCCGATCCGGCGATCTTGCGCCGCATGACAGCCGCGGCGGCAGCAGGCGGCGCCTGGCGCGTGCGTCTGGCCGACACGGCGGGCGTAGCTTCGCCCGGCGGCATCGAAAACATGTGCGCCGCGGCGCGCGAGGCCATCGGCGACCGTCCGACGGCACTGGGAATCCACGCGCATGACGACTTCGGCCTTGGGGCTGCCTGCACGCTGGCCGGCATCCGCGGAGGCGCAACGCACATCGACGCATCGGTCAACGGTCTGGGCGAGCGCGCCGGCAACGCCTCGCTGATCGAGGTGGTGCTGTGCCTGGAAGGGCTGTACGGCATCGAGACGGGCATCGATCTGTCGCAGATGACGGAGCTGTCGCGCTTCGTGGAGCGCATTTCCGGCATCCGCACGCCGGACAACGCGCCGTTTGTGGGACGGTACGTGTTCTCCGACAGTCTGGCCGCGCATATCCTCGCTTCTGCCCGCAATCCCTTCGCAGCGCAGGGCATCCTGCCCGAGTCGATCGGCGGCCGGCGGCTGGCGTTCTTCGGCAAGAACATGAACGACGCCGTGATCGAGATGGTTTCGGCCCGCGCCCGGCGCATGGTGAACCCGAAGCTGTACGGCGAGATCTATCGCGAGGTCTGCGCGCGCACGACGGGCAAAAAGGGCGTCGTTATGCTCGAGCCGGATTTCTGGAAAGTCGTGGACGAGGTCGAAGCGCGTCACGCCTGATACCTTTTTCTTGTTCTGCATGGAACGATCCGTTCCTAACAACGGGGATCCGCCGCAATCTGCGGCATGAAAAACTCATAACAGTTTAAGGGGGAACTTTTTATGAACGCAATGAAAGTCGTACTTACCGATCTGGCTGTGCTCAGTGTGCTGATGATGCTCGGCGTCACGCTGCGCAAGAAGTGCGGATTTTTACAGAGGCTGTATCTGCCCGCTTCGCTGCTGGCCGGTATCGTCGGTCTGCTCCTGGGGCCGCAGGTGCTGGGACATTACACGGGCTGGTCGCTGCCCATCGGCAAGACCATCGCGCAGTGGCCGGGACAGCTCACGTCGGTCGTGCTCGGTCTGGCCTTCGTCGGCACCGAGTCGTCGAGCGGCTTCGGCAAGATCGCGTCGTCGGCTGTCACCGTGAGCGGCCTCATCCATCAGACGCAGGTGCTCGTCGGCCTGGGACTGACGCTCGTGCTGATGCCGTTTTTCAGCAACCTGCCGCTTGGCTTCGGCTTCACGCCCGTGTTCGGCTTCCACGGCGGACACGGCACGGCCAACGCCGTCGGCGTCGCCTTTGCTGAATACGGCTGGGCAGACGGCATCTCCGTCGCCAACACTATGGCCACGGCCGGCCTCATCTCCGGCATCGTGCTGGGCATGATCGTCATCAACATCGGCGTGCGCCGCGGCTACGCGCAGAAGGTCCTCAAGCCGCAGGAGATCCCGCTCGACATCCGTCAGGGCGTCGTCCCCATGGAAAAGCGCAAGCCCATCGGCATGGGCGTCACCTATAACGACGCGCTCGACCCGCTTGCGCTCCAGCTGGCGTTCACCGGCATCGTCTTCGGCGCGGCCTCGCTGCTGTCCAAAAGCCTGATCGCCGTCCACCCGCTGCTCAAGGAGATCCCGCACTTCGCCTGCGCGATGATCTGCGGCGCGCTGCTCAACTTTATCATGAAGAAGCTGCACATGTCGCACTACTTCGACCGCGCCACGATCAACCGTATCTCCGGCGTCGCGCTCGACTACCTGGTGTGTGCCGCCGTTGCCACGCTGTCACTGAAAGTCTTCTCGCTCTACCTCGTGCCGCTCGTCTCCGTCATCGGCGTGACGATCGTCGCCAACCTGATCGCCAACTTCTACTTCTCGTGGAAGATCTTCGACGTCGACTGGTTCGAGCGTGCCGTCGCCAGCTACGGCCTTGAAAGCGGCGTCCTCGCTACGGGCCTGATGCTGCTGCGCGTCGTCGATCCCAAGTTCGAGACCACGGGACAGGAATCGGTCGCTTCGGCCGTGTCGCTGCTCTATCCGCTGGCCATCCCCTACGTCATCCTCATGCCCATGCTCTCCACCAAGGTGAACGGCTGGGTGCTGTTCGCCATCAGTGCCGCCATCTGGGCCGGTTTCTACATCGTCGCCCGCCGCTGCTTCTGGCACAGCGAGCGAAAGTTCACAGATATCCTTTCGTCGAAGAGCGACGCGCCCCGCGCTCAGCGCTCCTAGTCCTGCCGATACCGCACAAAAAAACGAGCTCCGGTTTATCCGGAGCTCGTTTTTTATCTGTTGTCACAGCCGCAGCACGCTGCCGGCGTCGTCGCCAAGGCTGGAGCGGACGGCGAGCGCTGCCAGGAGCACGGCGGCGCCGTACAGGTCGCGGGGGTCGTGTCCTGTCAGGTGAAGGATTTTGTGCAGCTTGTACTGAACGGTGTTCTTGTGGACAAACAGGGCGTCCGCCGTCGCCTGGACGGAGCCGCCGTGCTTGTAGTACACGGTGAGGAAGTCGACGATCTGCGCGCGTTCCTTGGGCGAACAGCGTCCGAAGACTCCGTTCAGAAAGTTGTGCCGCGCTTCGGCAGGCAGTTCGCCGGCGAGGATCTCAAGATCGGCGCTGTCGTAAAAGTGGATCTTTCGGCCGCCGCGCATCGCCGCCCGCAGGGCCTTGTCGGCACGGGCGTAGGCGGCGCGGATGCCGCTGGCGTCGGCGGGCATGGTGTCGATGCCGATATAGGCGCTCAGTTCCGCCGCCTCGGCCGCCGAGACGATCTTTTCCGCCAGCGCGCGCAGCTGTTTCGGCTCGGCCGGCGGCATGAAGCAGACAAGGCGGTAGGGCAGCTTGTAGTAAAAGCCGCCGCCGATGCGGCGCACGATTTCGTGAAGGGCGTTTTCGGCCTTTGCCAGCTGTTCCTGCGCCGCGCTGTCGGTCTCTTCCGGCCCTCCCGTGAGCGCCACGACGAAGACGATCCTCGGCTCGCGGATGTCGATGCCCAGCTGGAGACCTCGTTCGGCAAACGCGTCGTCGACCTGCGAGGCTGAGGAAAACAGCCATTCTTCGATGAACTGGTTCCACATCGCCGCTTTGAGCTGCTTCTGACGCTCCGCCCACGAGTCGAGCAACAGGATCTCCGTCATCTTCTTGATGATGCGGCCGAACTGGCGCACTTCGTCGGTGCGTCCGGTCAGGCCGATGACGCCGACGGTCTCGCCTTCGAACAGCAGCGGCAGGTTGACGCCGGGCCGAGCGCCTTCGTACTCTTCTTCATTTTCGACGATCAGCTCGTCCAGCCCTTCCTTCAGGAGCCGACGCGCACCGCCGTGGACGGTCCCCAGACGCGCCGGGTCGGTGCTGGCGATGATCAGGCCCTGCTCGTCCATCATGTTGACGTCATGATCGATGATGGAACTGACCTCGGTCACGATCCTCATGGCGCTCTCGTGCGATATGAGCATAAAGACACTCCCCCGCTATGTTTATCTTATTCTTGATACTAATATTATACACGTAAAATCGTCTTGAGAGACGTTGAAATAAGTTTTTTATGAGTTTATACTCTATTTAAATGAAGCAAATAGTTCGACAGTCAATGTTCAATACGAGGTGACTCCTGTGCGCAAAATGGTTCATTATCGGCTGCCGGTCGCCTTCTGGCTGCTGGGAGCGAGTGTCATCCTCTCCGCGCTGTACGGATTCGGAGTGCCGCTCGGGCAGCTGATCGAAGGCGAGTTTGGCTATCTGAACATCGTCGTCGTGATCCTCGCCGGCGTAATGTTCCTGCGCGTGTACGAGGCCAGCGGCGCGATCGCGCTGCTGATGGGGCGTCTGTCGCAGCTGATGGACCGGCGTCCGATGACGTTCCTGTTCATCGTGATGGCACTGCTCTACGTGCCCGGCATGTTTACCGGGCTGGGCGTTCCCGCTGTGCTGATCGTGGGCGGCCTGGCCTTTCCGCTGCTGACGAAGATGGGCTTTTCGCCCGAGCGAGCCGCCGCGTTCATCTCGCTCGGAGCGATGTACGGCAGCGTCACAGGGCCGCTGAACATCCCCGTGATGATCATCGCCTGCGCGATCAACATGCCGTATGAGGGCTTCGGCCTGGTGCTGCCGGCGATCACCGTTCCGCTAGGGGTCGTCACGGCGCTGGCGCTCGGCTGGAAGACGGCGCACGGTTTTGTCCCCGCCGCTGCCGAGACACAAAAGGGCGAACGCGTCTTCACGCCGACGGTCGTCCTGCCGGTGCTGGTGCTGCTCCTCCTCGTCGGGCTGCCGCGGCTGCTGCCGCGCTACGTGCCGGATTTCGGCACGCCGCTGGCGTTCTTCGCGGCGATGCTGTGCGTGTTCCTCTGCGGTCACGTCAGGGGCATGGGAACGGTCCTGCTGAGGGCGGTCGACAGTCCTGTGCTCGATACGGCAGCGCTGCTGCTTTCAGTCGGCGTGCTTGTGCAGATCGCCACGCTCACGGGCATCAAGGGCGACATCATCACCGCCTGCATGTCGCTGCCGGCCGCGGGGATCTACGCGGTGCTGCTGGTCGCGCTGCCGGTGCTGGGCGGCGCTGTATCAATGCTGGGCGGTGCGGCGCTGTTCGGGCTGCCGCTGGTGCTGGCGCTTCTGGGGCACAACACGATCGTGGTCACGGCCGGATGCTCGGTGCTCTGCGCGCTGAGCCAGCTGCTGCCGCCGACGGCGATCGTGGGCAAGGTCGCCTGCGAGGTGCTGGGCGTCGACGACTACGGCCGGGTGCTGCGCGTGATGATGCCCTACATCGTCCTGACAGCCCTGTTCTCGCTGCTGTTCGTGATCGGCTCGAACGCCGTCGCCGGCGCTCTGGTGTAAGGAGGGGCGAATATGGACGTTTACAGCTGCATCACCGGGTGTTACCGGATCATCTTCGCTCTGATCGCCGCGCTCTTTCTGATCAACATCGTCCGCCACGAGAGCCTGACGAAAAAGCTGCTGGGCGTGATCGTCGCGCTGCCGCTGCTTCTGCGGCTGTTCGGGATCAAATAGGAGGCGCGGGGCATGGATAAAAAGTTTTTCAGCGGCGCAAATGCCGCTAAGACGCTGGCCGCGTTCGCCGTGCTGGGCGGGCTGTTCTTCGCCGGTCGAAAGGCGTTCCTCGACTCGCGCCGGCAGTTCCCCATCTATCCGAGCTCGGGCGTTTCGCGCGTGGCGCATTTGAGCGAGTATTTCGGCGGTGTCAAAGACACGGCTGCCGACGGCGAGGTCTATGTGTTCGACAGCGGCAAGCCGGGCGCGTCCGTGCTGATCTTGGGCGGCACGCACAATGACGAGCCGGCAGGACACGTCGCCGCGGTGGCGCTGATCGAGAATATCCGCGTCACGCAGGGGCGCGTGTTCATCGCGCCGAGGGCCAACGCCAGCGGGCTGACGCACACGACGCCTCTTGAAGGCTTTCTCGACCGCTACTGGGTCGATACCCCCGGCGGCAAGCGCTGGTTCAAGTTCGGCTCGCGCTACACCAACCCGGTGTATCAGTGGCCCGATCCTGACATCTTCGTGCATCATCAGTCGCTGCAGAGCATGGCCGGAGAAGAATCGCGCAATCTCAACCGCTGCTGGCCCGGCCGCCCGGACGGCACGTACACGGAAAAGCTGGCGTTCGCCTACATGGAGCTGATGCGCAAGGAGAATATCGCCATCGCCGCCGACTTCCACGAAGCGCCGCTGGAGTACTTCCTCATCAACGCGATCTGCTACCCCGAAAAAAGCGGCAAGGTCGCCATGGGGGCGGAGTTCAACCTTTCCATGGAAGACCTGGACTACACGATGGAGGCTTCGCCCGGCAACCTGCACGGCTTCTTCCACCGCGAGGTCGGCGACTACGCCGGGACGATGCCGTTCCTGATGGAAACGCCCAACCCGTCGCAGGGACGCTTCCACGGAAAGATGACGAATGACCTGATCGTCACGGGCCGGGACGAGAACTACATCAAAGCCGGCAAGCTGGGGCGCCTGTTCGTCGATATGGATGAAAAGGGCTGGCCGCTGTCGCTGCGCGTCGCCCGCCACATCAAGAGCATCGAGGAGATCATCAACTCGTACAACGAGCTCCACCCCGAACAGCCCGTCACGGTGGAAGGCATCCCGCCGTATGCCGAAATGGTGAGCAAAGGCGTGGGAGCTTTTCTCCACGCGCCGGAGCATGAGCCTTTTTCAAACTAAGGAGGAACCATCATGAAAAAATCGCTGAAGTTTGTCATCCTGGCGGCGCTCGCCGTGCTGTCGCTGTCCGCTGCCGCGTGCGCCGCACCGACGTTCGGCCAGCCGGCGCTGATCACCACCGCCGGACAGAGCATCGAGGCCGCGACCGTCGATTTCCACTTCCAGAAAGCCAAGGTGGCGTCGATCCTCGACAACCTCGCCAAGCCTGAGAAGCTCGAGGGCGTGCAGACGCTCGTCATCGCCCCCGGTCACAGCCTGAAAGGCCTGGGCAGCGCCGGCATCAACGAGACGGCCGAGCTGGAGCGCGTGAAGAAGCTCGTCGCCGCTGCCGTCGAAAAGAACATCCCCATCGTCTGCGTGCACATCGGCGGCAAGGCCCGCCGCGGCGTCAACTCGCAGCCGTTCATCGACGCGGCACTCGAGCACGCTGCCTGCTGCCTCGTCTATGACGCCGGCAACGAAGACGGCTACTTCACCGACTTCTGCGCCGCGCACAGCATCCCGCTCATCACCATGCAGAAATCCGCCTTTCTGGCGAAAAATCTGATCGCTCTGTTCCCGAAACAGTAATCATCCAAAGGAGGCGTACCATCGAACAAAGCTCCGCGTCCACAGGCGGGAACGCCGCGTTCTCCGACGCTCCCAAAGAGAGAAACACATTTGCAGCGCAAAGATTGTTTTTCGATTTGAAAGGAGAAATGCGTCATGTTCAGTATGAAGAAATTCGGAGTCGCCGTCGCCATGCTTTCGCTTATCGCGAACGCCGCAGCCGCGTGCGACATGGTCGTCGTCACCCCCAAGGGCAGCGCTGACGGCAGCATGATCTGGGCCAAAAACAGCAACCGCAACAACGAGGAGTGCATGACCTTCAAGTTCCACGCCGGCGGCAAGCACGCCCCGGGCGAGACCGTCAAAGTCAGCCACACCACCATTCCTCAGGCCCCTGTCACCTACTCCGTGATCGGCGCCGAGCCGTACTGGGGCTGGGGCGGTGAGATCGAGATGAACGAAAAGGGCGTCTGCTGCGGCAACGAACTGATCCTCACCAAAGATCCCGTCCATCATGAAGAAGAAGGCATGAACGGCCACGACCTCAACCGCCTCGCCGTCGAGCGCGGCGCCACGGCATACGAGGCCATGCATGTCATCATCGACATGATCGAGAAATACGGCCAGGGCGGCAACGCCAATCCTCCCAGCTCGTCCGACCTGTACGTGTACTGGAACTCGTTCCTGATCGTCGACCCCAACGAAGCCTGGGTACTTGAGACCTCCGACCGCCGCTGGATCGCCCGCAAAGTCGACGTCAACGAAGGCGTCTTCGCCCTCACCAACATGTGCTCGATCGGCTCCGTCTACGACGAGTGCAGCGACGATCTGATCCAGCACGCCATCGAGAAGGGCTGGTACGCCGAAGGCGACGAGTTCAACTTCTTCAAGGTCTACAGCCAGATCAATCCTCGCCCCAACTTTGAGACGAAGGGCCGCCGCGCCTATGACATGCTCGCCAAGAAGATGGGCAAGATCGTTCCTCAGGACCTCATGGAAGTCATGAGAGACAACAAACTGGCAGGCTCGTTCCTTGAGTCCCGCTTCGGCATGGCAAAAGTCACCCGCGCCCTTTCCGAGCACATGATCGGCAACAGCATCGCCGGCAGCGCCATTTTCCACCTGCGCCACGACGAATCCATCCCCGAGCCGATGCGCAACGTGATCTGGGCCGCCATGGCCTCGCCCGACTGCGGCGCATACCGTCCGTTCTACTTCTGCGCCAAGGTCCCCGAAGAACTTGCCATCGGCGAGAACACCTACGACATCAAGTCGCCCTGGTGGTGCTTCGACATGCTCGACCGCATGGCCCGCGCCAACGAAGACTGCTACTTCGACGTGCTCAAGGCCATCTGGACGCCGTTTGAGGCCCGCATGTTCAACGAGAACAAGATGATGGAGAAAAAGGCCGCCAAGCTGTTCAAGGACGGCAAGGACGAAGAGGCCAAGAAGCTCGTCAGCGACTTCGTACAGCTGTACTGCGACAAGAGCTGGAACGTCGCCAAGGGCCTTCAGGGCGTGTTCAAGGAGCTCAACAAGGTCATGCCCGGCCCCAAGGTCAATCTGATCGATCCTGACGGCGTCAGCAACAAGAACGCCAAGGTCGTGCTCTTCCAGTAAGATTTAACGGCACTGCTCTCAAAGGCCGCCCTTCGGGGCGGTCTTTTTGTTATGAATAACAAAATTATACACGAAATTCAGTTTTTCATGCCATGGCAATTTCCACTATCCGTAACTATAATTTATTTAAGATTGACTTGTTATTCACTTTTATTATCGGCTTTTGCCCCAAAAGCCCCATTCACAGGAGGAATTTTCCATGCTGAACAAGGAGCGCTTGAAGAACGTCTTTTATGACATGGTGAAGATCTACAGCCCGTCGAAGGGCGAGGGCGAGATCTGCGCGTGGGTGATGGATTACCTTCGCGCGCGCGGCCTTGAGCCGGAGATCGACGAGGCGGGCAAGGCTTACGGCGGCAACGGCGGCAACATCATCGTGCATGTGCCGGGCGAAAAGGCCGACGATCCCATCTGCTTCATGGGGCACCTTGACCAGATCGAGCCGTGCAAAAACGTCAATCCGATCATGGACGGATCTGTCATCCGCACCGACGGCACAACGACGCTCGGCGCCGATAACAAGAGCGCCGCAGCCAGCATCTTTGAAGCGTACGAGGACCTGCGCGAATCGGGAGTCGCTCACAAGGAGTTCTACATGCTGTTCAGCGTCTCGGAAGAGATCAACATGCAGGGCGTCAAGCACCTTGATCCCAAGCGTCTGCCCTGCAAGAGCTTCGTCGTTCCCGACGCCACGGGGCCGCTGGGCACGATCATCACGGCCGCTCCGGCAGCCAACGTGATGAAGGTGACGATCAAGGGACGCACGGCACATGCGGGCATCGAGCCGGAAAAGGGCATCAACGCCATCGTCGCCGCTTCCAAGGCGATCGCGAAGATGCACATCGGCCGCATCGACTTTGAGACGACGTCCAATATCGGCCATATCGAAGGCGGCACGGCAACGAACATCGTTACCGACTCCGTGTGGTTCACGGCGGAGATCCGCTCCAGAAGCGACGACAAGCTGGCGGCCGAGACGGCATACATGGAGAAATGCGTGCGTGATGCCTGCTCCGAGATGGGCGCGGAGTGCGTCTGGGAGTGCGAGCACGTCTATCCCCGCTTTGTCCTGGGCGAGGACAGCCCGATCTACAAGCGTGTCACCGAGGCGATGAAAGCTGAAGGCGTCACGCCCATCCCCACGGTCACGGGCGGCGGCTTCGATGCCAGCGTTCTGTGCGGCCTGGGCTGCGAGAGCGCCGTCATCAGCACGGGCATGAAGGACGTTCATACCAAGGCGGAAAGCATCGACCTTGAGGACATGTGGAAGATCACGCATGTCATCAGCAGGCTGATGCGTTCGTAAAAATACACAGGGAGGTCTTTTCCAATG